>ENA-ORIN01000018-ORIN01000018.1-human-gut-metagenome-genome-assembly--contig:-NODE-18-length-34607-cov-6.79622_pt1 | contig 34607 bp, 39 predicted proteins | sample MGYA00243031_ERZ508748 | MGnify/ENA primary metagenome ERZ508748 (study PRJEB26277, sample SAMN04329839) | human gut metagenome | biome: human-associated habitat | host: Homo sapiens | place: USA...
CAGCAGTATGAACGTCCAATCCCAGCCTGCCATTTCGGCTACGTAACCGAGAACGACGTTGGCAAGAATGGCGGTTCCGAAGAAGTACCCGAAGAACTTGGTACAAAATAAGAGGAGCAGAGGGGATATAAAAAAAAGGTTAAGCCGTTGCTGGCTTAACCTTTTCGATGAATTCCTCGTTTAGAGGTATGCGGTTTGTTTGATACCGGTGTTATTTGATGCCGAGTTGCGTTTTAACTTTGGCAGTTACATCTACACTCTGTGCACCTACATAAGGTATCGGAGTACGGGCCAGGTCGAAGATATATACTACACCCTCAGCCTTACCTACAGCCTGGATAGCTTCGTCCAGCTTTTTATAGATAGGAGTCATGGCATCCTGCTGTGCCTTTTGCATAGACTGATATGCTTCCTGTTGGAACTGTTCTTGGCGTTGTGCCATGTCCTGCAGTTCTTTCTGACGTCTTTCTGCAATGTTTTTCGGAAGTGAGTCGGCTTGTGCCAAGAATTCCTGATATTTCTTATTGAACTCTTCCTGGGTACGTTGCATTTCTGTTTGGTACTCTTTAGACATAGCATCCAGGTCGGCTTGTGCTTTTGTGTATTCCGGCATGGTGACAATTACTTCTTGAGAGTTCATGTGAGCGAATTTAGTTTGCGCCATAGCTCCCAGGGGGAGGGCAAACATAACTACGAGCAGTGCGATTTTTTTAAGCATAATATTTACTATTTATTTTGAATGATAATTCTTTGTATAGGCTGCAAATGTATGAAATTAATTTGAATATCCTAATTTTGCAAGCACTTCATTGCTTATGTCAATACTCGGAGAGGCAAAGATGATGCTTGATGCGGATGCGCGATCCACTACTACCGCATAACCTTTCTGTGTGGAGATTTCCTTTACAGCTTCATAGATTTCATCTTGGATGGGCTGCATCAGCGCTTCACGCTTTTTGAAAAGTTCGCCTTCCGGACCGAAGTATTTACGGCGCAGTTCGGCTGCGGATTTCTCTTTGGCAACAATCTCTTCTTCTTTCTTTGTCTTTTGTGCATCGGAAAGAGTTTTGACGGATGCCTGGTAGCTGTCGTACAAGCTCTTGGCTTCTTTGCCCAGCTTCTCGACTTCGTTTTGCCACTGTTTGGACACTTGGTTCAATTCATTGCTCGCACTTTGATAGGCAGGGATATTCTTTAGGATATATTCCATGTCGATCAGGGCAAACTTCTGTGCATTGGCTGTAATGCCTGCGGCAAACAGCAGAAACATGATTAATAAACTCTTTCTCATAATGTTCTGGTTTTAGTTAAACAAATTAGAACTCTTGTCCCAGGATGAAGTGGAACTGGCTGCCGCCGTATTGCTTGGAACCGAGTACCTTGTCGAAACCGTAGGCCCAGTCGATACCCATCATACCAATCATAGGCAGGAAGATGCGGACACCGACACCGGCAGAACGTTTCAAATCAAACGGGTTGAACTTGTTTACGTCGTGCCAGGCGTTACCGGCTTCAACGAAAGTTAACGCATAAATACTGGTACTTGTTTCCAGCATCAGCGGATATCTTAATTCCAAACCGAGACGTGCGTATGCATAACCTTCGTAGCCATAAGGAGTAAGAGAGCTGTTCTCATATCCACGCAAGGCGACACTTTCGGTTGCATAGCTGGAATATCCTGTCATACCGTCGCCACCTACGTCAAAGGTTTCAAACGGAGATTTCTTGTATTTGTTGTAGTGTCCCAGCAGACCGAATTCTACGCGTCCCATCAGCACCGGAGTGCGTTTTACGGCGATAGGGTCCATCAACGGGATGTATACTTTGGATTTGAATTTCCACTTGTGGTATTCTATCCATTTGTGCATCTTGTTCATATCATCCTGATTGCTGGTACTGTACTTGCTGTAATCTGTACCGTCGAACAGGGAGTAGGGCGGTGTCAGTTGTGCCGACAGCGAGAATTCGGAACCCTGGCGCGGATAGATAGGATTGTCGATAGAACTACGCGACAAGGTGAGGTTTATACTCAGGTTATTACACTTACCGTTGGTAACGGGGAAGTATTGCCAGTCACTCAGAATATAACGCTGGTAGGACAATTCTGCCGTAAATTGGAAGTAGTCATCCGGCCATTTCAAACGCTTACCGAACATTACAGCCAATCCCCACATCTGGATGGACTTGTCGGGGTCGTAATAGTTTTCATAATTGTTATAGTTGCCATAGTTGTACATACCATAACCGTACATGCCGCTATAGTAGCTGTTGTAATAACTGTTCATGTACGCATCGTTATAGTAACGGCTGCTGATATCCGTCTGGCGGGAGTAGAATGCAGATACGGAGAATGCATTCGGACGTTTGCCGCCGAACCACGGATCGTAGAATGATACGCTGTATGACTGATAGTATTTGGCATTGGTCTGGCCGCTGATAGTCAGTGTCTGGCCGTCACCCTGCGGCAGGATACCGCGGTAGTTCTCACCCGGATGCAACAGGTTGGCAACGGAGAAGTTGGTGAACTTCAGACTCAGTTTACCGATAATACCTGTCTGTCCCCAACCGTCAGAGAACTCTACCTGGTCGTTGGCTTTGGATTTGTTCGGGGTCAAAGTGTCCCATTTGCTGGATTTCACGCATGGAACGCATCAGGTCTTCACGGCTGAAAAGCTGTCCCGGACGGGTACGGAGCTCACGGCGGACTACGTTTTCATACAAACGGTCGTTACCGTTGATGCTGACTTTATTGATAGTAGCCTGACGGCCTTCGAAGATACGCATTTCCAGGTCGATGGAGTCACCTACGATATTTACTTCCACGGGGTCGAGCGAGTAGAAGAGGTAACCGTTGTTGTAGTAGAGGTTGCCGATAGCGTCTTCATCTGTACTGGTACGCTCTTCCAGCAGCTTCTGATTGTAGACGTCGCCCTTCTTCATACGGAGCAGGAAATTCAGTTGTTCGGAAGGATAGAGGGTGTTACCTACCCACGTTACATTGCGCAAGTAGTATTTCTGTCCTTCTTCGATTTCCATGAAAATATCCACCGTACGGTCGTCATAAGACTTGATGCTGTCTTTTACAATCATGGCATCACGATAACCCAATTCGTTGTATTTGTCTATAATCAGTTGCTTGTCGGCTTCAAAATTTTCTTCAACAAACTTTTTGGTACGGAAAAGGTTGAGCAGTTTACCTTTTTCATTTGTTTTCTTCATCACACGTTTCAGCTTCTTGGTTGTGATGGCCTGATTACCGGTGATTGTAATCTGATGTACCTTTACTTTCTCCTTTTTGTCGATATTGATATCTACCAGGACTTGGTTCTCGTTGTTGGGATCATCCTTTTGCGTGATGATGATGTCGGCATTCTTGAAACCCTTATCGTCAAAGTAGCGCTTAATCAACGTCTTGGCGCGGTCTATCAGGTTGGGGGTAATCTGGTTTCCTTTAATCAGACCTACCCGGGCTTCCAAATCTTCACGTTCCGACTTCTTTACACCGTGATAGCGAATATCGGAAACGCGGGGACGCATCGTCAGGTGGATTGTAAGCCAAATCCGGTCGCCCTCGATTTTATCCGCAGTAACTTGTACGTCGGAGAACAATCCGTGACGCCAGTAGCGTTTGCAGGCTTGCGTTATTTCATCACCGGGCACGGTAATTGTCTGGCCTTTTGATAATCCGGATAAACCGATGATTACATAGTCTTCATAATTCTTGGCTCCAACTACCTTAATATCCGCTATTTCATATTTCTTGGGTGTTCCCGAATAAAGAATAACCGGTTTTTCGGTTTCATCGGTATTGCTGGTGTCCTGTGCCGAGCTGGTCAGTACACAGCTAAAGAGGCAGATAAACGTTACGAGTATGGAGGAAATACGATAGTACATTTTTTTATTTACTATATTTACGATTTACTATTTACAATTTGTGTTTGTCCGGTCAGCGGATTTGTTCGCTGGTTTTTCCGAACCTGCGTTCACGCTTCTGATAGTTGTGGATGGCTTTGTGAAGTTCCGCTTCACGGAAGTCAGGCCAGTAGGTGTCGCAGAAATAAAGTTCCGAGTAAGCACATTGCCAGAGCAGGTAGTTGCTCAAGCGGATTTCTCCGCCCGTACGTATCAATAAATCCGGATCGGGCATGAAGTCGGTGGCAAGATATTGGGACAACAGGGTGCTGTCAATCTGTTCGGGAGTCAGTTCGCCTTTTTGCACTAAGGCTGCAAGACGGCGGGCGGCTTCCGTTATTTCCCAGCGGGACGAGTAGCTGATTGCCAGTACCAGAGACATCCCAGTATTATTTGCGGTATGTGCTATACAGGTTTCCAAACGTTCCCGCACATTGTCGGGCAGCTTGGTCAGATCTCCGATAACCCGGAAACTGATGTTGTTTTTCATGAATGTTTCCTCTTCGATAGAGTCGAACAGAAGCGCCATCAATGCAGCGACTTCATTAGAGGGGCGATTCCAGTTTTCGGTGGAGAACGTATATAAAGTCAGATATTTGATGCCTAATTTAGACGCTTCTTCTGCAATGACATGCACTGTCTCGGCGCCGGCCTGGTGTCCATAGCTGCGCTCTTGTCCGCGCAACTTTGCCCAACGTCCGTTGCCGTCCATGATAATTGCCACGTGTTGTGGAATCCGGCTTAAATCAAGTTCTTCTTTATTTAGCATCTTTTTATACTTACATCTCTTGTCTTGGTTACTATTCTCGTTTTATACTTTTATATATATAAAGGAAACAGAAGTAATGAATTTATTGCACCCTGACTGGCATCAGTTTGTTGAGATGTCCGCGCCAAACGGCAGCATCTGTTCCGTTTCCGCCGAAGATAACCCATATATAAGGGCTGTCTGCAACAATGGAGTAGGGAGCAGTTATATCTGTCATATCTTTATGTAACAAGAATTTTCTTTGAGGCTCACGCCAGGAAATACCGTCAACGGAAGAATAAATGGCATCAAGCTTGTTTTCATCTTTGCTGCCAAAGATATAAAAGTTCTCACCATAGTACATTACGGCAGGATTGGCAAATTTCGGACAATACACATCATAGGAACTGGTGTTTGCCAATGAATACCAGTCTTTGCCGTTGGAAGAAACCCAGGGAATGGTTTGCTGAACGTCATTAACGGTACGACCCACTACCATTGCCTGTGACTGATTGTTGCTGTCAAAGTTGGTGGAGTAGATATGTGATGTAGGAAAGTCAGTCTTTGCCTCACCCATATTTCCTTCTATCTTGTTGCCTTGATTGTCAACTGTGTAAACCTCACCGTTTGAGGTAACGACAGTCAGCACATCGGTAAAACCGGCAATCAGTGTCCGGATATTGTTGTTCCCTTCCCAATTGGCTGGTGTCCAATTTATTCCGTCATCGGAAGAATGTGCCGTACCGTCTTCTGTCACGATGTAAAGTCTTTGTTTCTCATTTTCTCCGTCTTTGTATTTCAGGCAGACGAGGGATTCCTGTTTTGCATTGTCGGGAAGTTTAGCTCCGGACACTGCATCCCAGCCGTATGTCTCTTCTGTGTCCAGCCAATATGCACACGCTCTTGTCTGTGTTTTCTGTGCCGCAGATTGTGTAAATACCCACAGTTCGTTGTTGAATAGGATGGCCTTTTGTTCACCTGAAAGTGTCGGTGCACTTCCCATTTTATCCCACACTAAGGAGTCCGGATCCTGCTTGTGTACTCTGATTTCAAGGGAATATTCATTTACGGTAAAGCCGTCCGGGGCATGTATTTTGAATTTCATCCCGTTTTCGGTGTTTATGGCTTTCGTAAGATTTACCGAGTCGGCTCTGTTGAATATCGTATCACCGCTGATACTATTCATTTCATCTCTTGAAGTAATCCAGCCGCTTACGGTGAACGTGTCAATCAATATGCGGTCGATAATCGTATCTGCTCCTATAGGCAATGAATCCTGGTTATAGATTTTTCTTCTTAACTGGTCTATCGTGAATTTATAATGTTTGCCGTATACCGTGTCAATGCCAAAAGCATGTACCGTTGCATCGGAACTTAGTTCTACCGTGTCGTCAGAGTCCAGGCACGAGCTTATTGCGATTGATACAAAAAGAAAACTTGCGATTATAGCTAAAAACTTTATTCTCATTTGAAAGATAGTGTTTATTTACAAGTTGCAAAAATAGGAACATTTTTTCTATAAACAGTTTTATCGGCAAGTTTTATATAAAATTATAGATAATATGGCTGTTTTTCTCGATAAAAATGCCCTTGAATAAGGCTGTTAGCCTAATCTTGTGGCGCTGTAATGCCGGAAATTCCTGCCGAAATAAACTTCGTTGGTACAGGGCGCTTTATTGCCAATTTCAGGTGCCTTGATACCGGATAATAGCGTTAAAGGACTTTCTTCGACAAAGGCTTCATCCCATAATTCCGCATCGATAAAGGACTGTAACAGGATGTTTCCGCCTTCGACTAACAGAGATTGTAGTCCCTGCATGTACAGGTGTTTCATGATTTGCGGCAGTATATCCCGTTGGAAGTCAATGGGGATGTATTCAACGTTGGGTTGTGGCAGGCACGGTTTCTCGGTGAACACAAGTGTGCGGACATTTCCATCGAATACATGCAGCTTGGGAGACAGCCGCAACTGTCTGTCTGTTACGATTCGTACTGGCGACCGGCCTTGCCAGTTCCGTACGGTCAGGCAGGGGTAGTCCAGCTCTGCCGTACGTGTACCTACCATGATAGCCCTGTGCTCTGCCCGTTGCTGGGTGGGGTTGTCCAGCTCTGCCGTACGTGTACCTACCATGATGGCACTGTGCTCTGCCCGTTTCTTATGCACAAGCATGGATGTCAGGGGGGTGGATAGAATGACCGGTTGCCCGTCCTCACGGTTCTTATCGATGTATTTGTCGGCAGACTCCGCCCATTTCAGGGTAATGTAGGGGCGATGAAGGGTATGAAACGTGATAAAACGCCGGATTAGACTTCTGCATTCATCTTCCAGCACCCCGGTGATGACTTCCCGCCCTGCATCTTTCAGCTTCCGGATTCCCCGTCCTGCTACTTTGGCAAACGGGTCCTGGCAGCCGATTACGATGCGCGGAATCTCTTTCTCTATGATAAGGTCGGCGCAGGGCGGTGTTTTTCCGTAGTGGGCACAAGGCTCCAGACTGACGTAGATTGTAGAACGCTTCAACAACGAGGGGTCTTTTACGGAGCGGATTGCATTGACTTCGGCGTGCGCCTCGCCGCAACGCACATGGTATCCCTCGCCGATAATTTTTCCGTCGCATACGATTACTGCGCCCACCATCGGGTTGGGGGCTGCATTGCATAACCCGTTTTGGGCTAACTGAATGCAGCGGCGCATGTATTTTTCTTCTTCCATACTTTGTATTACTCTTAAACTTCCACTATTTTTGCAGCCCGAAATGCCGAATGTTATGACTGTTTCCGTTTCTCATATCCGCCATGCTTTGCAGGAGAGTTACTCTACGCAAGAAGCTGCCAATCTGTCCCGCATTGTCTGTTGCGAAATGCTGGGGCAGACTGCGGTCGATTATTACCTGGGCAAAGATATGATTTTATCCCCAAAAGAGATGCAGGATTTAGACACCATTCTTGCCCGCTTGCGTAATTTCGAGCCGATACAGTATGTGCAGGGCACCGCCCGTTTTCTGGAACGCTCCTACCATGTGGCCCCCGGCGTGCTGATTCCCCGTCCGGAAACGGAGGAGCTGGTGGAGGTGATGCTGAAGGAAGTTCCGTCCGGAGCCCGTATTCTTGACATTGGGACGGGGAGCGGCTGCATTGCCATTTCTCTCTCCAAGATGCTGCCGGATGCCAAAGTGACGGCATGGGACATTTCGGACACCGCCCTCCGCATAGCCCGCCGCAATAATGAGGCATTGCAGGCATCCGTGTGCTTTGTACAGCGGGATGTGCTGGCGTATGTTCCCGGCAGCGGGGAACGGTATGATGTGATTGTCAGCAATCCGCCATACGTCACTGAATCGGAAAAGCAGGAAATGGAGCGCAATGTCTTGGACTGGGAACCTTTTTCGGCATTGTTTGTTCCGGATAATGATCCGCTGCTTTTTTACCGGTGCATTGCAGAGTTGGGCAAGGGTATGCTGGCGTCTGGCGGCAGACTTTATTTTGAGATAAACCGTGCGTTCGGGGAAGCTACGGCAACGATGCTTCGCGCACAGGGGTACACCAATCTACGGGTGTTGAAAGATATTTCCGGAAATGACCGAATAGTAATCGCAGAACGATGATAGAAATTACAGAAACAGATGCTTTAAGCCGCGTGGCTGCTTATTGCTCCACTGCGGAGCATTGCCGTGCGGAAGTTACGGAGAAGTTGCAGCGTTGGGGTATTCCCTATGATGCCATAGACCGCATAATCAACCGTTTGGAACAGGAGAAATATATTGATGAGGAACGTTTTTGCCGTGCCTTCATTCATGATAAGTACCGCTTCGCCAAATGGGGGAAGATAAAGATAGGGCAGGCGCTTCAACTGAAGAAAATTCCCCAAAGTGTATTTTACCGTTACCTGAATGAAATCGACGAGGATGAATATCTTGCCGTGCTGGATAATTTGCTGGCGGTAAAGCGCAAGAGCGTGCATGCGGAGAATGAGTACGAACTGAACAATAAACTGGTGCGTTTTGCTTTGAGCCGGGGGTTCGAAATGAAAGATATCCGTCACTGTATTACGCTTTCTGATGAAAATGACGAATTGGAATAAAATTTATCCGTATTCTTTTTTATTCTCGTCAGCTTTCTGTATTTTTGCGGCATATTTATCATAATAGTTAGTTTGGCTATGAAAACTTTAGAAAGATTGTTTGCAGAGAAGTTGCTGAAGATTAAGGCGATTAAACTACAACCCGCTAACCCGTTTATCTGGGCGTCAGGATGGAAATCCCCGTTTTACTGTGATAACCGTAAGACTCTTTCATATCCTTCTCTCCGTAATTTCGTGAAAGTGGAAATTACACGTCTGATTCTGGAACGTTTCGGTCAGGTTGATGCCATTGCCGGTGTTGCTACGGGAGCTATTCCCCAGGGTGCATTGGTGGCGGATGCGTTGAACCTGCCGTTTGTATATGTACGCTCTACCCCGAAAGACCACGGTTTGGAGAACCTGATAGAAGGTGAACTTCGTCCGGGTATGAAAGTGGTGGTGGTAGAAGATTTGATTTCTACCGGCGGAAGCAGTTTGAAAGCTGTTGACGCCATCCGTCGCGACGGATGCGAAGTAATCGGTATGGTTGCCGCTTACACATATGGATTCCCCATTGCAGAAAAAGCATTCAAGGATGCAAAAGTTCCTTTGGTGACATTGACCAATTACGAAGCAGTGATGGAAGTTGCCCTTCGCACCGGTTACATCGAAGAGGAAGATGTGCCTACGCTGAACGAATGGCGTAAAGACCCCGCGCATTGGGAAGCCGGAAAATAAGACTTATTTTACATAATGATAGATTATGACAAAAGAACCATTCGGATAGTTGCTGTCCGGATAGTTCTTTTTGTCTTTTAAAGACCATTGTATTATGACTAAATTTGAAAGTGCGGTAAAGGTGATACCTGCTTCGCAAAAAGCTGTTTATGAGAAGCTTTCAGACCTTAGCAATTTGGAGAAAGTGAAAGACCGCCTGCCGCAGGACAAAGTGAAGAATTTGAGTTTCGATGCGGAAACATTGTCGATAGAAGTACCGCCGGTTGGGAAAATAGTATTACAGATTGTAGAGAAAGAGCCTTGCAAGTGCATCAAGTTTGCAACACCCACCTCGCCTCTGCCCTTTAACCTGTGGATACAGATAGTGCCCGTTACGGAGACGGAATGTAAAATGAAGCTTACCATCGGAATGGAGTTGAATCCGTTTATGAAAACCATGGTGCAGAAACCTTTGCAGGAAGGATTGGAGAAAATGGCGGAAACTTTGTCGCTGATTAATTATTAATTACTAAATCTTATGGCTCAGAAACTTTGGGAAAAGTCCGTTCAGGTAAATAAGGATATAGAGCGTTTTACGGTGGGACGTGACCGTGAGATGGATCTTTATCTGGCAAAGCATGATGTGTTGGGTTCCATGGCACATATCACGATGCTGGAAAGTATCGGTTTGCTGACAAAAGAAGAATTGTCCCTGCTGCTTGCGGAGTTGAAGAATATCTACGCAACTGCTGAGAGCGGGGAGTTTGTGATAGAAGAGGGGGTAGAGGATGTTCACTCTCAGGTGGAATTGATGCTGACCCGTAAATTGGGTGATGTAGGAAAGAAAATTCATAGCGGACGTTCCCGTAATGACCAGGTGCTGCTCGACTTAAAGCTCTTTACCCGTGCGGAGATAAGGGACATAGCCGAGGCTGTAGAACAGCTTTTCCATGTGCTCGTCATGCAGAGCGAACGTTATAAAGATGTATTGATGCCGGGTTATACCCACTTGCAGATAGCGATGCCGTCGTCGTTCGGACTGTGGTTTGGCGCTTATGCCGAGAGTCTGGTGGATGATATGCTGTTTTTGCAAGCCGCCTTTAAAATGTGCAACCGCAATCCGTTGGGTTCTGCTGCCGGATATGGCTCGTCTTTCCCTTTGAACCGTACAATGACTACCCGGCTGTTGGGCTTCGATTCATTGAATTATAATGTGGTGTATGCCCAGATGGGGCGTGGTAAGATGGAGCGTAACGTGGCTTTTGCGCTGGCAAGCATTGCGGGCACCGTTTCCAAGCTTGCGTTCGATGCCTGTATGTTCAACAGCCAGAACTTCGGATTTGTGAAACTGCCCGATGACTGTACTACCGGTTCGAGCATAATGCCGCATAAGAAGAATCCGGATGTGTTTGAGCTGACACGTGCCAAATGCAACAAACTGCAATCATTGCCCCAGCAGATAATGATGATAGCCAATAACCTGCCTTCCGGGTATTTCCGCGATTTGCAGATTATTAAGGAAGTATTCCTGCCTGCTTTCCGGGAGTTGAAGGATTGTTTGCAGATGACGACCTATATTATGAATGAAATCAAAGTGAACGAACATATTCTGGATGACGATAAGTACCTGCTTATTTTCAGCGTGGAAGAGGTAAACCGTCTGGTGCGCGAAGGCATGCCGTTCCGAGATGCTTATAAGAAGGTCGGTCTGGACATTGAGGCTGGCAATTTCTCTCATGACAAGACAGTGCATCATACGCACGAAGGCAGTATCGGCAACCTCTGCAATGATGAAATATCCGGTTTGATGCAGAAAGTTGTGGACGGCTTTAATTTTGAGGTAATGGAACAGGCCGAAAAAACGTTGCTCGGCCGGTAATCATAATTGATTAACTGCTTGTGGTGTACGATGTTGGCTTTCTCTGTTTAGGGTATAAACGTATTAATGACAGTCTGGTTAATATCGTACATCCCTATTTATTTAACTTTTTTCCGGTAAAAAGTTTGGCTGTAACGTAGAAACTGTTTATCTTTGCACCCGTTCTCCAGAAACCTGCGGAAATAGCTCAGTTGGTAGAGCATAACCTTGCCAAGGTTAGGGTCGCGAGTTCGAGTCTCGTTTTCCGCTCTCCTTTTTTGAGGATGCTCGAATGGTGGAATGGTAGACACGAAGGACTTAAAATCCTTTGGCCAGTAATGGCTGTGCGGGTTCAAGTCCCGCTTCGAGTACAAATTGGAATGCTAATTACTTTATTGTTAAGTGATTAGCGTTTTTCTTTTATAGCTTTTGGCGTGTTTTTGGCGTGATATTCTTTGAATGTGGTCTTTGGGAATAAAAAAAAGGCTGCTCCCCACACTTGGAAAGCAACCTCTCATTTGCGTTTTAAAACACCGTTATGGCATTTCAGTGGCAAAGGTAAATAATTTTAAATCACCCATACAACTTTACATATTGAAAAATATCAAAAACAGAACAAAGGTGGGAGTTATCCCGCCTTATACAATCATTTCCTGGTTATTATACTCATGTGTGGGTATTTGGTTTCATGAATTGTCGGCTTCTTGGGCTTTTCTCCTTTGAGTTCTGCAAGTTCCGCCTTGACTTCCTTAAGTTCGTTCAATAAATCCGTATATCCTTCCGTCAATCGGAGGATGTGTTGCATCATTGCTGTGCTGATTTCCATAATAGATGAATATTTGTTTTAGTCATTATTCCTGCCATCTGCCCGCCAGCCGTATTGCTGGCGGGGTATCATAACGTGATTTCGTTGGTCGAAACCTCAACGTGCATCTATGCTTGGTTACGTGGCAATACATTTCCTAATCTTTTCTTCATTTCAGCTATTGACCTATCCAAAGAAGCAATCATCATTTCATAATCTTTGTGTGATGCAGCTACGTTATCTACTATCACATTACCAAGTTCTTCAATAGAAGCGCAAATATTGCCTACAAGTTGTCTGTTTTCTTCCATGATATAATGTATTAAGTTAATCACCTACGTAATGAGAACCGAAACGCCCTTTGTTATTATTGGTATAGTAAGCGGATGTCGGAATTGATAAATCATCATAAGCGCTGCGTCTTGCAGGTTCGGCTAAAGAAGCTTTCATCGCTTCTTTTCCTGCGTTTATTGCTTTCTCATCAGACACACGCTTCTTTTCGTTAACCCAGGCAAGTTTAAGGCAGTCCGCCCAATTCTTTACTCCATGAGTAAGGGAATACAGTTTCATGTACTTCTTAATCTGATGGGCTTCTTTCATTATCTTGCTTAAATTGTAGCGTTTCATATCTTATAGCTTTTTATTTAACTTTGACGAGACAAAGATAAAGTATTTACTTTAATAAATTATGGAATAAATAAAGAAAATACTTATGTTTAACATCTATTATTAAAGTAAAGACTATAATAAATAAACTATTCACTTATATTTGTATTACAAATATTAAAGGATATACTTATGAGAATAAAAGAAGTAATAAAAGAAAAAGGTTATACTCAAAAAGAGTTTGCCGAAAAATTAGGTATGAGTACTGTGGGGCTTGCTCAAATTGTAGCCGGAAAACCATCGTACACTACTTTAGAAAAGATTGCTGACGCTTTAGATGTAGAAATATGGGAGTTGTTAGTGTCAAAAGATGAAATAGTAGGTAAGATAGACGGTTTTTCTCTCACCTGTCCCCACTGTGGTAAAAATATTAATATCAAAGTAGAATAAATATGACTACAAATGAAATAGATAAGCTGAGCCTTGAAAAAGCCCACGCCTTGTTTGATACCGGGGATATAGACCGCATCGAAGTGGGAACGGTCAAAGGTTTGTGCGACATACACTTCTATCTGTTCAGTGGCTTGTATAGCTTTGCCGGAAAGATACGTACTTTGAACATTGCAAAAGGGAATTTCCGCTTTGCCAACTGCATGTACCTTGAAGTAATGCTTCCGGTTATAGAGAAGATGCCGGAAACAACATTTGAAGAAATCATTGCCAAATACGTTGAAATGAATGTAGCACACCCATTTATGGAAGGCAATGGCAGAGCCACTCGCATTTGGCTTGACATGATATTGAAGAAGCGGTTGCAAAAGGTTATAGACTGGCAGAATGTAGATAAGGTTCTGTATTTGCAAGCAATGGAAAGAAGTCCTATCAATGATTTGGAATTACGTACATTATTACATCAAGGGTTGACTGATAAGGTGGATGATAGAGAAGTAATATTTAAGGGTATTACCCAATCATATTATTATGAGGGGTACGAGCCTTAGGAATGATAGGGTATTTTTCCCTTATCGTAATACACTCATGTCACAACGGGTATCTCAACAAGGACGTAACAGTACGTGACACCATGCCAAAGTAAACACAGTTTTACAGTAAATTCCGCAAAAAAACGATGATGTGATGAAAGGAAGGGGCGAAGCTTTAACGGGCATTTGCTCTTTTTTTGTGCTGTTGCGTATTCAATGTATTAAACATGATGTCTGCAAAATCTGTATGCCGGGAAAGTGTCCATCTTATTAGATTATACCCTTGCTCTGCATTGATTATTAGACGGTGCAGAAAAAAGTACAAGTATCAATCATGCCGGTAACAGGCGCATTGTGGAAAGATGTACCGCCCCACTTCTGTAAATGTCGGAGTGTCCTATTGCCCTGTCTCACTTTTGTGATTGGGGTCATGAACCGTTTTGGGGCTGTGGTTTCTTTGGAGTTTACAAAAGCGGGAAAAGCCGTCTTATGAAACCTTTAGCTTAATAGGCTGATAGTCGCAACTTCACATTGTAGTCCGGAAATGAGATAAGAAAATTATCATTCGTTTTGTTCTCGCTTTATTTAAGCCGCTTTTAGGGGGCATCGAACATCGCCAACAATAAAATAAATAATAGCTAAAAGCGGCTATTTTACCCTTACCGTAATCTTACCGTTGTTTTATTTCTATCCTCGCCGTAATATCGTCCTGATTTGGTACTCCGATTGCCTCAACAATAGTAAACTGATACAGATAAATGAGAATGAAAAAGGGCATCGGCATAACCGACACCCTCTAACGTCCAAAAGTGGGTAACGTGCATCTTCACACGTTTTTCTATATTTATCCCTTTGGGTTTCCTTTGGGTTATTTAGACTGTTTATAAATAAAACGTTTAATTGAATAATATCGGATTTATACCTACAAATGTAAATTCACCATTAGGGCTTGCCCTTATCCATTCCGGGACACCTCCAAACATTTCATTGAACTTTGCTTGCCCGATAGTCTTTTCTGCCATGTCTGAAACGGACTTGTAGCCGTTGGCGATGGCAAAGTACTTATCTACTTTAATCTCTATAATTCCGCTGCCGTCTTTCCATAAGCGGAAAGTAATAGGCATTCCTTGAAACTCCCATTGCACAATATCGTAGCGGTCTGTCTGTTCTATAATCTTTTTGTACTCCATATCTTTAATTATTAAAAAGTTGTTTCTGTTCGTTTACCTCCAGTAGGGCAAATTCTATACGGGGGTGATACTTATCCAAATGCTTTTCCGCTTCTATTTGGAAGCAAAGATTATCATCTGTTATTGCGCCTACCATTTGCAGACAGTCAAGCAATGTTTTTAGCGAGTTATCCAAATCAAATTTGACCGAGCTATGCCACACCCGGACAAACAGCCGAAAACGGGTTGCAATGCGCCTGTTCCGGTACACCTTGCACTGTTCTATGAAAGAGTGCTCATAAGCCCGGATTACTTCATCTTTGATTATTCGTTTTTTCCCGAATTTACCCGGTACGGCTTGGTAATGATTAGCCTTTGCGACTATCTGACCGTGTATTACTTCTACTTCCATAGCATCAAAGATTAATTGTTGCACGTTCTTTCGGCATTTCCAGTTCTGCTAACCATTGGCAAACATCGCCTACTGTAGTGGGCTTTTCTAATGGCTTACGTTCCTGCAAAATAAGGTCGGCAATGTCTCGTTTGCTACCTATATCCTCATCTTTTGCCCAATCCGACAAACTTATGTTTCGGCAATAATCGAGTTTCTTTATTTTCTCGTTCCACTCTGCTACCGCATCAGCATCCGCGTACACAATCACATCACGTCCAGCCAACGCCTTACATCTTTCCGGTGTAAGACCTTGTTTTCCACCACATGACACCCAAACGAAGGCGGGGAATACAATAGAGGCGATAATAGCGGCTTTTTCGCTTTCTGTTAGGCAAACAATATCTTTAGGCCTTTTTGGTAGAAGGTGCTCACCAAACAGACATTGCCGTAAATGAAAGTCAGATGCTTGCTTCCCTTGTTTCTTCATCAAACGAGCGTGCAGCCAGTCTATGGCATCTATTTTCCCTTTAACGCGGTGCCCATCTGTATCGTAATTCATAACTTTACCAGTGTGACACATTGATAACTTGTCTATTTGTGGAAAGATAATTTCACGCTTTTTTGTGCTTCCTAAATGATAATCGGCTGTAATCTTGTTTAGAGCCTCATCCGTGAAGTATTTCCGTAGGTAGTCCATTAATGTATTGTTGGTGCTTTCACTTTGTTGTATCAAAGAAAAAGGTATGTAGTCCGTCTTTTCTTCTTTCTTCGGTTGAGGCGTTGGCGTGGGTCTGACCCCCTTAAAATCTGTTGGGTTCTCATCAAAGTACATCTTAGGGGTTTTCTCATATCCACATGAATTACGATGTTCACACCTTCCAACATCTTCGGCAAGCGGATTTCCTGCCGCATCCACATAAAGAGTAAAACAAAATTTTCTTCCACAAGCCGGGCACGTATGGCGGCTGTTTCGCCCGGTGTATTTCTGCAAGCTGTATGTATATTCCATATCAATAAAATCTTTTTGGGTTTAAAAATGGGTTCATGGGTTCAAGTGGGTTCAAATTGGGTTCACTGACCCCGAAAGTGTGGATGGGTTCATGGGTTCACGCCTAAATATAAAGGCGTGACCCTTGGCCCCACTTTCTACGGCTGCCCTGGGTTCAATGTATATTTACCGTCAGCCCCCACTTTTATAAAGCCGTTTTTCTTCGCTGGCGTGACCCTTTGCCCCTCTTTCTACGGCTGCCCTGGGTTCATTGTATATTTACCGTCTGACCCCACTTTTATAAAGCCGTTTTTCTTCGCTTCTGATATTCTTCGTTTGGCAGTACTTTCGCTTATCGCATCTTCCAAAGCATAAGCGGAAACGAGTTCACGAAATCCATAATTAGGCAATTTATCAAAGCAAAGTTTTAAAACTCTCTGAATGTCTGCCACACGTGTAGCGTTCGCAGTTGCATCTGTTACTTCTTCCACGCAAAAGTCACCGTTAGCATCAATGGAAAAAGCAAAGTCGGTAGCGGGTACATTTCGGCTATCGGTACAAGTAACAAGAAACTTTCCGTCCTTCTTTGATACTTCAAAGCAATCGGTTAGCTTGTTGAGAAGTTCCGTTCCTAAATGCCCTCTCATGTTGCCATCTTCTTTTGATTTATTTTGATGAAGCACTGAAACAATTGTACAGCCATATTCAGCCGTCAAGGAGAGAAGCCACTGGATAAGTTCGTTACTTTGTTCAAGGCTGTTAAAGTCCTGCAACAAATCACGTACACCGTCAATGAAAATAATATCGGGCTTTTCTTCTTTGATGGCATCTTCAATCGTTTTTCTGCGTTCTTCAATGGTTAATGGACGCATGAAAAAAGGGAGAAAGTGTGTATCGTTTTTATCGGTAGGAAGTCCGGCAAATTTTAAGGCTCTTTGGCAGCATTTCTTTAAACTTGCTTGGGATTGCTCCGTATCGAATAATAGAACCTTGTAGCGGTCTTGTAAAGGCATAACATCACCTTTGGAAATGCCGGAAAGCATTACGGAAATAAGAATATATTCCCATTGGCTTTTACCTTGTTTGGCACGCCCTTTAATCCCGATAAGTTCACCTGCCGGGATTGATGGAATATTGCCGATACTAAACAAAAACTTTGGCTCATTGATTGGCTGCGATAAGTCCAAAACATGATTTTTATATCTAAATCTATCCTCTGTCATTTCCGCTTTGAACTTAGCTTGTTCTGCGGATAGTTCTTGTAATACATTTACTCCCATAGCTACCCCTCCTCGAATAGATTAAATTGCGTATTATGCGGCTTAGTTTGCCACTTTTGAGGGTCTGAGGAATAATGCTTTGCCATAAAGTGGGTACGCTTATCAGGTGCAATATAAATAGCCTGCAACAATCCCATGTTTTCCAAGTCACGTACATACCAAGTAATACAATTACGGAGAACTCCGGTCGCAAAGAAACAATCAAGTGTTGTACCTACCGTATAGCGGAAGTATTCAAGAACTTTGCACAAGTCATTAGGATTGTGTACATTTGTGGTGGCGTTGGGGCGGCTTTGGTCGCCTTTTTTCTTTTCTTCCATATCTTAGCCCTCCATCAATTTTTTAATGTCAGACATACGGTAGAATGATTTTGCACCAACTTTTATAGGTACAAGGTAACCGGATTTAGCCCACCTCCATAGACTACTACGGTCACGGTGGAGTATTGCCGCTGCTTCTTCCACAGTCTTGTACGTTTCCTCTTTTTCTTTCACCTTATTAGCTTCTACTTCCGCTTGCCATTCAAGGAATAATTCTTTAAGGTCTGCTAATGTAACTACAAGCTGAACATTTGTACCAATAGCCATTAGTTGAGCGATTGTACTCATAATTTACGGTGTCCCTTCTGACTGGTCGCTACATCGGAAAAATCTCCTACCATCTGCCAACTTCAGGGACGGGTTTCGCAAAAAGCAGGTGGGCTTATAGCGTTGGAGCCTCCTTGCTTTTTGTTTTGACATTGCGAAATTAAGACGCTATAAATCAGTATACAAAAAAGAAAGGTTGGCACAAGTTGGATACAACTACTTCCAACTCATGCCAACCAAAAACAATAATTATTTGTTGTGTTATGGCCCAAATATGCGAATATTCATACTGCTGCATTTGTTTATTGCTGTGCTGTTTTCACTATCTAAGTATTTCCTAATAGCCTCCCACTTACTTTTTGCTGTGCTATTTTCATCATCCGTCAACTTTCCAAACTCATTCTCAAATTCAGCTCTGTTTGGTGTTCTCATTAAATATCCTTCAACTTTGGCTTGTAGAAGAATAGCACCAACATCTGCTCCACGCTTTCCGAATATTTCTAAAATCAGATTTTTGTATTGATAACAATTTTGTCTGTTTAGTAGGATATGTTGTTTGTTTATTATTACATCTATAATAATCTGCTATTTCTAATAACGCTTTGCAGTTATAATCTAAAGAACGAAAATAGCCGGTTACTCCGTCCCATCGTGGTGAGGCTTTCCCATCGCTTAAAATCCAGTAGGGATTGTTTCCGGTTTGATAATATGCTATCAGTTCCGGAAGTAATGAACACTGTTTTTCTTTATTTTTGTATAATTGTCTATATTTCTTCATTCCTTCAAGCATTTCCATTACAAATAAGTCAGGAACGCTTTTTTTCATTTCATTGTTTATTAAAAAAGAGAGTTCTTCGTGATAAACACTAAAATCAAGCGATAAAGAGTGTACGCCACTTAACAACATGGAAGTGCGAAAATCAGGTAGGCTTACATATCCAAATATTTTTTTTTGAACAAATGACGGAACTATGTTTTGCTTGAAGTCTATCTGATTAATATCTCCCTTGCCTATAAATTCCCATATTTCATAGTCTATATTCTCTAAGCCGGTATTTATCGCATTTAGCTGGTAGGAATATTCTTGCGGTGTTCGCATTGGCTTATAAGTTTTCATAATATTTTGTAAGGAGTAGCGGTTTTCTATTTTTCATTTCTTCTTTCTTGTATTGCTACATAGCCGATTTTATTGCAATTAGGTAGTTTCTTTTTCTTTTCTGCTAATTCTGTAAGAGCCAAATAAATATCGTCAAGTTCCTTGCGGGTGTCCTCTGATAGGTCGTTGATGGCCGCTAAGGTGTCTTCACTGCTTTCCTCTAATTCTTTGACACGTTGCTTTAAGTCCTCTATTTCCTGCGTTGGATTGTTTGCTGATAAGAGGTATTGCCGTACTGCTACAAAGGCTCGCATAATACCTATGTTTACTTGTATAGCTATTTTGGAGGTTAGCACAGAACTAAGCATTGCTACTCCAAGTTCCGTAAACGCATACGGATTTCGTCTTAGTCCCATCTTTATAGAATTGGTGGTCACAATCTGTGACTTCCAATTCTGCGTTTCTTCTGTGGTAAGTTGAAACATAAAGTCTTCGGGAAAACGTTCTATATTACGCTTTACAGCTTGGTTTAGAGCCTTTGTTTGCACTCCATACATTTCAGCTAAATCACGGTCAATCATTACTTTCTGACCTCTTATCTCGTAGATTTTGTTTTGGATTACTGCTATTTCCATGATAATATCGGTGGTGTTAAAAAATCAATAATGTATCTTCAAGCTCTCAAATTGTGACCTTGAATTTTAATCAATGAGTGAAACTACTTTTTTCTTTGTGTCCTTATCAATGGCTCGGTAGCGGGCAAAAGCTTTGCTTCCCTCTGCGTGTCCGCTCATGGATGCAATCAGATTGGGGTCTTGGACTTTTTGATACAGATTGCCGACAAAACATCTTCGTGCCATGTGGGATGAGGCTACTTCATTGATAGGTCGCTGAACTTCTTTCCCGGTAATGCTATCTACTACCGTAACATTACGGGTAACACCGCATATCGTGAATATCTCTTTGATAGCGTCATTGTACTTCTGTGAGCTGATAAAAGGCAGGATTAGCCCTTTCTTGGTATTCCCTTTGTAGCGGTTAAGTATTTCCATTGCTCTGTTGTTAAGGGGTACGCTGACCGTCTTTTGGTTTTCCCCTTTTGTTTTGGTAGGAATGTATTCCACCGCACAATCAATGATGTAGCTATCGGTATGCCTCTGATGTTGCTTTCGGTAAGCCTCATCAAATCAGACACACGGCAACCGATGCAACATTGAAAAATAAAAATATCTCTTTGGGTAGCCAATGCAGGACGAGCGGATAAATCAAAGTCGGCTATTTGATTACGTTCCTCCAGCGTAATGTAATAGGGTGTGCCGTACTTTTCCGATGTTACACCCTCATAGCTCTTAAATGGGTCATTTGCGGTCTTTCCCTTTTCAATTGCCCAATTATAGAACGCTTTTAATTTGTTGAATAGGGCACAAATTGTATTGTTCCCTCTTGGTTGAGGCTTCGGGCTTTTACGCTTGGTGTCGGTATTTGCAGGGAACTTTGCAAAGATATTGGGGTATTCCTCTAACAAAGTATGTTCATTTCTTAAATAGCTTTCGATGTCCTCTAAGGTTTCTTTATCCATTGTATCAATATCCAAAGCGAAGCCTTTGCGCTTACAGTCTGATAAGCGGATAAAGTATTCATAGCGGTGCAATGCTCGTACCAATACATCAAAGTTCTTTTTCCATACGTCTGACTTGTCACCCTCACGCTTACCGTTCACTTTCTTCTTGGCATTATCCCGAAAGTCGTTCATGCAGTCGAAGAAAGAGGGTTTATTTGGTTGCTCGTCTTTTGGAATATATTTTTCAGGATGGTGGAATTTATCAATAACCATTTGTAGCCAATCACTTGATACTGCATCTTTATCTGCGATTTCATAACTTTCAAGGATGATTTGTTTTAATTCTTCAATCTTCTTTTTGGCATTGTCGTGATAGGTCTTATCTTCTGATGCTATTCTATTCCGAACAAACACATCACCACGTTCAAAAACTACATATCCATTTTTTACAGCTTCTTTCATTGTTACGGAAGTAGCCTTTTCAGGGACACTTACACCGTTTAAAAAGGTTCTCTTTCTGTCAATGAAATATTCAAAGTGTTCAGCTGTAACATAAACTCCACTTTTGGCACGAAGATTTAGTTTGCTACCTTGAAACAGGCGAAGAAGAATTTCACTGCGCCCTGTTTCCTTTTGGATTTTCGGGGATAATCTTAGTTCTATTGTTGCCATAATACCTTATGTTTTAAAACGCATTGCAAAGATATAAAACAATCACGCCAAATCTAAACTTTTGGCGTGTTTTTGGCGTGATAATTGCAATTTACTAAGATTTTATGCAATCAGTCTTAACTTTTCAAAAATATAAATAACTGATAATCATTTGAATTATAATGAGGTTTATTTTATGGCATTTTATACTTGATAATCCCGCTTCGAGTACTCATCTAAGGCTTTGTAAATCATTGATTTATGAAGCTTTTTTTATGCTCTTTATCTAAATCGGAAATCTTATTTTTTTTGGGTCAACGTAACAATCTGAGGGATTTTTTTTTCGGACCGCCCTGTTTTTCAGCAAAAATAGAGTTGCATTTTACCTTGAATTATGCCGCTCATGTAAACCAAGATGTAAACCGAAAAGTATATACGTTAGCTGTTTCAGTTGGAATCCCCTGTAAGAAATATCGTTGTCCATAGTGTATTATGTCGTAAAGGAGCATTGTAAATGCAGCTGTATATCAGCAAAAACCTCGTTTTGCAATTGCGGGCTCTACGGTTGCCAATTGCGGGCCGTACAGCCCGCAGATGGAAACCGTATGGTTCGCAGCTGCAAAACGGAATTTATCAAGAGCTATGACGGCATAATATAAGGTGCAACGCAAGAAAAAGAACAAGGAGAAAGTGTATTTTCCTTGTGCATTTTGGGACAAAATGTAAGGGGTTGGGGTACTTTTTCCCCTTAATATGGGCAGAATGTCTCAAAATATGATGAGATGTGTATTATTGGGTAAAGTAACAGATAATTAAGTAGTTATAGAAGATGAAATGCTGAAAAAGCGGACATTTTAGTGATGACCGATAGTTTCTCGTCACCGGTCGTCACACTTCTCGTCACCTCTGTATCGCCCTCTGGTAAAGGGATACGGGCAATAGGTGACGAGTGACGACCAAAAAACAGTTTTCTTTATTTCAATATCAGTTCATAATCTGCTACATCCAGCCATTCTCCGAACTTCATGCCTACTTCCTTGAAGTGGGAAACTTGTGTAAAGCCAAGTTTGCTGTGTAAGGAACAACTGGCCGTATTACAAGCGGTAATACAAGCTATCAGTGTGTGATAATTATGTTGCCGGCATTCTTCGATGAGAACCTGCATCAGCAGTTTGCCGAGTCCTTTTCCTCTATGTCGGGCAGACAGGTATACTGTCGTTTCGAGGGTATATCGGTAAGCCGTCCGTTGTTTCCAGGGATGTGCATAGCAGTATCCCACAACTTTATGGTCTGTTTCGCATACGAAAAAGGGATAGTGGGGAAAAATTTCTGCTATACGCAGGCGAATCTCATCTTCTGATTTCGGCGGTCTGTTTCGCTTTCGTTAAAGGGAAAGTGGGGAAAAATTTCTGCTATACGCAGGCGCATCTCATCTTCAGATATCGGCTCTGTTTCGAATGTATAGGTACTGTTGAGGATGTACTCATTATAAATATCGGTGATGTACTTGACATCTTGAGGTTGTACAGGTCTAATCATACCGAAAAATCATTGTTTGGATAATTTAAGCAGGTAAGTGCTTGCTAATTAACGATACAGCCGGGGACGCCTGTTATTAAACCGATACCCTATACCCAGCATCAGATAGTTGGGTTCATGAAAATCCTTCAGGTTGTAGCCGACATGCAGGAATGTGTCGCGGGTCATATCTATTTTGAGCGCCAGGATTTGGTAGAATGATTGCAAGTCGCCCCCGCCATGCAGGATATTGGCTCCGAAACCTATGCCGACGGTAAAGTAGGGCATTACCCATTCTCCGCGTGCCGAGACACCCAGAGAGAGTTGTTTGCGAAGCGGGGGAGTGCCGAATGCCTCTTCCTCGCTGGCATCGTCGAGCTGGGTAGCGTAATCCTTTGTATAAATGTTGGCACTGGCATCATAGACACCGTCCAGAGATACTCCTGCACGGAATTTATATCCGAAGTTATACATCGGAGCGAAACAGAACCCGGCTACGCCGTATTTGCCGGGAGCGGGGACTTGTCCGCCGGGAACGTTTACGGCTTTCCGTCTCCACGAACCGAACAGCATAAGGTCATAGCTGACATGCCGGGGGAATGCCGGAACCGGAATTTGCTGCAACGGTTGCAAGGTTTTGTCAATGTCCCGGTTGAAATTATATGCCACTCCGATTTTAAAATCTATCGTGTTCAGTCCGGTGTTGGGGTACCGGGTATTGCCGTTGGAGAAATGTACTGCCGTTGCGCCGATATTGAGGTCGAACCGCGGGGAAAGTATCCAGTTCAGGTGAATGCCTGCACTGAGATAGGCGTTTACTTTGCTTCCCATTACAGTATTGTTGGGATTGCTGAGATAGTCATACGGCTTCCAGCCAAAAGATGCGCCGAACCCCCATTCGTAGTTAAGCGACAAGCGGGGAGTGATTCCGGCGATGCGGGCGCCTTGGAAGGCGTAGAGGGCAACGGGAATTCCCATTTCCCTGCGGTTGCCGAAATCGAAATAGCCCAATCCTATTCCCTGATAGGAACTTCCGTATACCCGGTCGGCGGCAGTACCCGGTGGCAGCCGGAATGAGTACTTCAAGTGGGCGGAGCAAGCAGACCTCATTATTTTGCGCATATCGTTTTCACCCCGCAGAAAGGAGCTGGTGGGGAAAATATATCCCGCCCGGCCTTCAATGCCGAGACGGTGGATATAAGCATCTTGTGCGCATATATTATTGGACAGAAACAGTATAATCATTAAGAGAATCATATCTCTTCCGGTCCGCATTTTACTATTCATGATGTCGTGGCGTTCTCTGAATCTTGTGCAAATATAATCCTTTTATCTTTTTATTTGCATGAAAATCTTATATTTGCAAGGTTAATAATTCGTCATCTATGTTATTCAAGAAATATGCTGGTCAATCGGAATAACAGTGGAATTTCCGGTGGCTTCCTTATTCGTTGACTATTCGACGGACTGAACTTATCCGGGGTGCTTATGGACAGGGTATATTCCTGTTACATGGAAACGGAGTTCTCGCTCTTTCCTCGTATGGCGGCATTGGCCGAGAATGTGTGGTCGCCGGCAGAGAAGAGTTTGCAGGATATAGTACGGAAGCGGTAGTCTTCATTCCAAAGAACAGGACAGCGGTTGTATCAATTATAGAATGACAGATAATACGTCAGTCATCATTTTGATACAACCGCTGTCTCTATTACAAGCCATCTATGCTTCTGCTTAATCCGAAGCAGTTTTTTCTCGTCGTACTTCCGAATTTCCACACGGGCCATCTATGCTTCTGCTTATTCCGAAGCGGTTATTTCTCGTCGTTCTTCCGGATTTCCACACGGCGTATCTTACCGCTGATGGTCTTGGGAAGTTCGTCAACGAACTCTATGACACGGGGGTATTTGTAAGGAGCGGTCACTTTCTTTACGTGGTTCTGCAACTCCTTGACCAGTTCCTCGCCGGCGCGGTTCTTATAGTCTTTGGACAGTACGATGGTGGCTTTCACCACTTGTCCCCGTATTTCATCGGGAACTCCGGTGATGGCACATTCTATAACTGCGGGATGCGTCATCAGGGCGCTTTCCACTTCGAACGGGCCGATGCGGTAACCGCTGCTCTTGATAACGTCGTCGGCGCGGCCTACAAACCAGAGGTAGCCGTCCTCGTCCTTCCAGGCAACGTCGCCGGTGTAATAGATGTTGTCGTGCCATGCTTCGCGGGTGCGGTTGGCGTCGCGGTAATATTCCTTGAACAGACCGAGCGGCTTGCCTTTGTCGGTACGGATTACAATCTGTCCTTGTTCACCGGCCTCTACCGAACGGCCGTCATGGTCTATCAGGTCTACGTCGTATTGGGGATTGGGCAATCCCATGCTGCCCGGCTTGGGTTGCATCCACGGCATGGTGGCTACGGTAAGGGTGGTTTCGGTCTGTCCGAAACCTTCCATGAGGCTGATGCCTGTCAGTTTCTTGAATGTATCGAATACGGCGGGGTTCAACGCTTCTCCGGCAATGGTGCAATACTGCAATGAAGAGAGGTCGTACTTCGTCAGGTCTTCGTGAATCAGGAACCGGAAGATGGTAGGCGGTGCACAAAGCGAGGTGACGTGATAGTCCTGTATCTTTGTCAGAATATCGGCAGGAGTGAATTTCTCGTGGTCGTATACAAAGATGTTGGCTCCGGCTATCCATTGTCCGTACAGTTTGCCCCATACGGCTTTACCCCAGCCCGTATCGGCAATGGTGAGGTGCAGGCTGTTTTCGTGCAGGTTGTGCCAGAAACTTCCGGTAACGATGTGCCCCAACGGATACGTGAAGTCGTGCGCCACCATTTTGGGTTCGCCGGTAGTGCCGCTGGTGAAGTACATCAAAGAAATATCGTCGTTGCTGTTGGGATGCTCCGGTCGTGCGAAAGGGGCGGCATCGGCAATGCCTTTGTGGAAGTCCTCAAAACCTTCGGCTATCTCCGGGCCTACGCTGACCAGCTTCTTCACACTCGGAGAGTCGGGCATGGCAGCCGTGATGTGGTCGGTAATGACGCTTTCGCCGGCACAGACAATCATCTTGATGTCTGCGGCATTGCAGCGGTATACAATATCTTTCTTGGTAAGCAGGTGTGTGGCGGGGATAACGACGGCTCCCAGCTTATGCAGTGCGATGATGCTGAACCAGAACTCATAGCGGCGTTTCAGAATGAGCATTACCATATCGCCGTGGCCGATGCCGAGGCTCTGGAAATAGGAAGCCGTCATGTCCGTATAGCGTTTCATGTCGGCAAATGAGAACTGGATGTGCTCGCCCTTGTCATTGGTCCAGAGCAGTGCGGGCTTGTCGGGATGTTCGGCCGCCCAGGCATCCACTACGTCATAACCGAAATTGAAATTCTCCGGTACGTTAATCTTTAAATTCTTGATGAAGTCCTCTTGAGATGTAAAGGACGTTTGCGATAAAAATCTTTCTACCATAACTTTTGGAATTTCTTCATTCACCGTTCTTCATTTATGTGTTGTTACATGATTACAGCAAGGAAACGTACTTTCTTTCCGTCCAGCGCTTTCATGCCGTGAGGCAGTTTGGAGTTGAAATACAAACTGTCTCCTTCGTTTAAAATCAAGTCTTTGCCGTCGATGCTCAGCATCATGCGGCCTTCCAGTACAAGGTTGAATTCCTGTCCGGAGTGACTGTTGTAGTGTATCGGCTCGTTATCCGGCTTGGGTTCGACGGTGACGATGAACGGGTCGGCGTTGCGGTTCATGAAGCCGGCAGCCAGTGACTGGTATTTATAGGCTTTTGTACGCTCGATGCTGGTTCCCTTGCCGGCACGGGTAAGGAAGTAGCTGCTCATCTTCGGCTCTTCACCGAACATCAGGGCATCCAGTGCGATGCCGTAACGGCGGGCTATCTTTTGCAGCATGCTTACGGAGATGTCGAATTCTCCCGTTTCGGCAAGACGGTACTCTTCTGCCGGGATGTCGCAATCGCGGGCGATGTCTTCGGCATTCAATTCCAATACGTCGCGCAGTCCGCGCAGGCGTTCGGCTATTTGTTTAATCTGTTCGTCCATGTGGTTTTTATTAAGTGGATTAGTACGGTTATTTACTTGCTTTGATGGCATTGATAATGGCGGAAGAGAATCCTTGATGTTCCAGTTCGTTGATACCCTTGATTGTAATTCCGCCGGGAGTGCATACCTTGTCAATCTCTATGGCGGGATGCGTGTCGTTGTTCAGAATCAGTTCGGCGGCGCCTTTTACCGACTGGGCTATCATGCGCATGCCGTCCTTGGGGTAAACGCCCAGTTCTATTCCGGCCTGCATGGCTGCCTGGATATACTTCAGTACATAAGCGATGCCGCAGGAAGTCATGGCGGTGGTTGCCGCTATCTTATCTTCGGGAATCAGCATGGCAAGTCCCATTTGGTTGAAGATGTCGAGCAAAAGCTGTTCCTGTTCCTTGCTGGCGTTACGGCTTGCAATGAGCGTCATGCTTTCCATCTCGCTGATGGCGGTGTTGGGGATGAGGCGGAACATGGTCATCTCCTTGTCTGCCACGTAGTGTGCCAGTTCTTCGAAAGGGATGCCGGCAGCTACGGAGATAAGTATCTGCTTGCTTTTCAGCTTGAGTTCGCTTACCACCGGTTTTATCAGCCACGGTTTGACGGCGAGTATGATGAGCTCGGCGCCGGTAACGGCTTCCTGATTGTCGCGTGTGGTTTGCAAAGTGGGGAGCTCAGCCTTTAACGCATCCAGTTTGCCTTGCGTGGGATTAGAAACAATGATGTCGCTGGCGGGGATGATGGTTCCTTTTGCCAGACCGCGGGCGATGGAGCCGCCCATATTTCCTGCACCGATAATTGCTGTTTTCATATCATCTTGTCATTTAAAAAGTTGTCTTCGGGCAAAGGTAAAGATTTTAATGAAAAAACGACCGAAACAGGAAGGTATTCTTCTTTCGGTCGTATCTTTTGCCGGCTGATTATCCGTAAATTGTCAAAGTGCTTTCTTAAAACGTTCCAGGAAGAGGTTCGCTTCGTCCATGCCGAGACACAGGGGCGGCAACAGGCGGAGTACGTTCGTGCCGCTGACACCGGTAAACACATGCTGTTCTTTCAGTAACCTCAAACGCAGTTCTTTGACAGGCTCTTCAAATTCGAGGCCAATCATCAGTCCGCGTCCGCGCACTTCCTTGATTTGCGGGAATTTCTTCAGCTCTTCCATCAGGTATGCGCCTACTTGGGCGGCATTCTCTACAAGAGCTTCCTGCTCTATGACATCCAGTACGGCAAGCGCAGCGCTGCAAGCCAGATGATTTCCGCCGAAAGTGGTTCCGAGCTGGCCGTAAACAGGAGTAAACATCGGACTGATAAGTACGCCCGCCATCGGGAATCCGTTGCCTATGCCTTTGGCCACGGTGATGATGTCGGCCTTGATACCGTTGTACTGATGGGCGAAGAACTTGCCGCTACGTCCGTAACCGCTTTGGATTTCGTCCAGAATCAGTACCGTATTGTGCTCTGTACAGGCCTTGCGCAAGGCTTGCATAAACTCGTCGGTGGGCAACTGTATGCCGCCTACTCCCTGAATGCCTTCGATGATTACAGCGCATACATCGCCTTTCGCCAGTTCGGCTTTCATTGCCTCTGTATCATTCAGCGGGAGATAGGTAACGTGTCCGCAGTTGTTGATGGGAGCAATGATTTTGGGATTGTCGGTTGCCTCTACCGCCAATGAAGTACGTCCGTGGAAAGCTTTCGAGAAGGATACCACGCGAGTTCGTCCGTTATGGAACGAAGCGAGCTTCAACGCGTTTTCGTTGGCTTCGGCTCCGCTGTTGATAAGGAAAAGGGAATAATCATTGTATCCGCAGACCTTTCCCAACCGTTCTGCCAGTTGCTGTTGCAGTTCGTTGATAACGGAGTTAGAATAGAATCCAAGCGTGGCTACTTGCTTGCCGAGCATCTCTACATAGTGCGGATGTGCATGTCCGATAGAGATTACTGCATGACCGCCATAGAGGTCGAGGTACTCCGTACCTTTATCGTCCCATACATGGCAGCCTTTTCCTTTGACAATATTGATGTCAAAAAGGGGATATACATCGAATAGTTTCATTCTTTCAGTAACTGATTACAAATTAAAGATACTTTAGAAAGCACTGGGTTTCAGTCTCAAACCGACAGTCTCTTCCAGATTGAACATCAGGTTCATGTTGTGTACGGCCTGTCCGCTGGCTCCTTTCAGCAGGTTGTCTATGCAGGAGATGATAAGGAGCTTGTCGCCATGCTTTTCCAAATGGATAAGGCATTTGTTGGTGTTGACAACCTGCTTCAAATCGATGTTCTTGCCGACGATATGCGTGAAGGAGTCTTTGGCATAATACTCTTCATACATGCGGACAATCTCTTCCAACGCCACTTTGGTCTTTATCACGATAGTGGTAAAAATGCCGCGGGGAAAATCACCACGATAGGGGATGAAATCGATGTCCGAATCGAAACTGTTCTGGAGCTGTTTGAGCGATTGCTTGATTTCGGGCACGTGCTGGTGCTCGAAAGCCTTGTACACACTCAGGTTGTTGTTGCGCCAGCTGAAGTGGCTCGTAGCTCCCGGCTTGACGCCCGCACCGGTGCTGCCGGTGATGGCATTCACCATAATATCACCGTTCAGCATCAGATGCTTGGCAAGCGGAAGCAGGCCCAACTGGATGCAGGTGGCGAAGCAGCCGGGGTTGGCAACATGCTTTGCCGTGCAGGTGGCACGGCGGTTCAGCTCGGGAAGGCCGTAGATGAAGTCATGGTCGTCGCTCTTGATGCGATAGTCCATGGAGAGGTCGATTATCTTCAGGTCTTCCGGTACGTTGTGGCTTTCCATGAATTTTCTGGTGTCGCCATGCGCCGTGCAGAAGAAAAGCACATCGATTTCGTCCAACGGAAGTTCGTCGGTAAACGTTAAATCCGTCTCTCCGTACAACCCTTCGTGTACGTCGGTTATTTTGTTGCCGGCATTGCTCGAGCTGTTTACGAATACGATTTCCGCTTCGGGATGGTTCAGTAACAGGCGTATCAGTTCGCCTGCCGTGTATCCGGCTCCGCCGATGATTCCTACTTTAATCATGTTGATAATATCTATTGGGTTCTTCTGGTATTATAACTAATAGTATGATATATATAAGCGTACCTGCAAACGCAGTGAAGATCGTAGCAAAAACGTAGATGATGCGTACCAGTGACACGTCGAGTCCGAAAAAGTTTGCCAGTCCTGCACATACGCCGGAAAGCATTCTTCCGTTTCGGGGGCGCGTTAATTTTTGCTTCCGGTTCATCATTTAGATTTCTTCGTCTTTGTGGTTTGAGTAATAGGCACGCAGTGCGGTAGAAGTCACCTTGATGAAGCCTTTGGCGTCTTCCGCAGTCCAGCCTTTCTGCATTTCACCGTATTCGCCGAATTTATTCTTTACAAGGTCGTCGTCGCTTTCCACGCCTACGGTAGAGAAACAGAGCGGATGAAGTTCGAGAATCGCAGTACCGTTTACATTGCGTTGCGAAGACTCCAGCATGGCTTCGATGTCGCGCATTACCGGTTCCAGATACTGGCTTTCGTGCAGGAACATACCGTACCAGTTGGCTACCTGGTCTTTCCAGTATTGCTGCCATTTGCTTAATGTGTATTTCTCAAGGAACTTGTGTGCGCCGATAATCAGCATGGGAGCGGCTGCTTCGAAACCTACGCGGCCCTTGATACCGATAATCGTGTCGCCTACGTGCATATCGCGGCCGATGCCGTAAGCCGCACCGATTTCCTCTACCTTCTGGATAGCCTTGATGGGGTCGTCGAATTTTTCATCGTTGACCGCTTTAAGCTCACCCTTCTCGAAGGTCAGGCGCAACTGTTCGCTGCCTTCTTTGGTGCAATGTTTCAGATAGGCGCTTTCGGGAAGTCCCTGTGCGGAGTCCAGAATCTCACCGCCGCAAATGGAAGTACCCCACAGACCTACGTTATAGGAATATTTCAGTTTGGCGAAGTCGGCTGCAAAGCCGTGTTTGTTCAGATAATCTATCTCTTCCTGGCGGCTCAAAGCCATGTCGCGTGTCAGCGTGATGATTTCCACGCCCGGAGCCATGACAAGGAAAGTCATGTCGAAACGAATCTGGTCGTTACCCGCACCGGTCGAACCATGTGCAATGGCATCTGCGCCGATTTCGTTGGCGTAGCGTGCAATGGCCAGCGCCTGGAATATACGTTCGGAGCTTACGGAAATAGGATAAGTACCGTTACGCAATACGTTGCCGAATACCATGTATTTCAAGCTCTTTTCGTAATATTCCTGCGTTACGTCCAAAGTAATATATTTTACAGCACCCAGTTTGTAGGCGTTCTCTTCGTTTGTCTTCAGCTGTTCGGGGCTGAAACCGCCGGTATTGGCACAAGCCGCATATACCTCGTATCCTTTCTCTTTGGCCAGATACATAACTGTGAATGAGGTGTCCAGACCACCGCTGAATGCAACTACTACTTTTTTCTTCTTTTCCATAATACTTATGAATTTTGAATGTTGAATTATAAATTGGGAATCAGGCTTGTAAACGAGTCTGTGTGTTCCCATTCATAATTCAAAATCTATAATTAATTATATTTTATCTTCCTCGTGTAACTTCGGGTCGTAAAGCATTGCCGTGCAAATGCAGAACTTCCGGTTTTTGGCTACCAGTATGTCATGGTTGATACAGCCCTCGCAGCCTTTCCAGAAAGCCTCGTCGTCTGTCAGTTCATTGAAAGTAACCGGTACGTAGCCCAGTTCGGTATTCATTTTCATAACGGCCGCTCCGCTGGTCAGACTGAATATCTTGGCTTTGGGCCACCGCAGGCGTGCCAGGCGGAAAGAAGCCGTCTTGATACGTTTTGCCAGTCCCAAGCCGCGGTAATCGGGATGTACGATGAGGCCCGATGTTGCCACGTACTGCTTGTTTCCCCAGCTTTCTATGTAGGTGAAACCTGCAAATTCGTCTCCACATAAAGCTATGATAGCTTTTCCTTCTTTCATTTTAGTCGCCACATATTCGTGTGTGCGTTCTGCGATGCCCGTTCCGCGCACCTTGGCAGCTTCTCGGATGGTATCCAAAATCTTATCCACGTAAACTTCATGTGAGGCGTCGGCCACCATCACATCAATCTGTTTCGAATCCATTTCTTTTATTTCGTTATATATTCGTTGTAATATAGTTGTACAGGTTTACTTTATGTTAGGAATGATTTGTGACAGAAACATACGCACCTCTTCGTGGGATGCAGCCTCGTGCAGAACCATCATGATCGTGTCGTCGCCGGCAATGGTGCCCAGTACGGCGGGACATTCGCGGTTGTCGATGTCATAAGCCATGCTGCTGGCATAGCCGGGCCGGGTGCGGATGACGGCAATGTTCTTGGAGAAATGGAGGGAAATGAAGCCGCTGGTCATCAACATTTCGCTTGCGCTCTGGTCGTTGCTGCGCTTGTACATGATGTTGTTGGGAAGAACATATACATATTTCCCGTTCATGTTGGCCGCTTTGGCTACTTTCAACTGTTTCAAGTCGCGTGATAAGGTGGCTTGTGTCAGCTCAAAGCCCTCTTTGCCCAAAGCCTGCAACAGCTCTTCCTGAGAACTGATGTCTTTGCTTGAGATAATCATCTTGATGGCATCTAACCGATTGGCTTTCTTTTTCATGTTTCTGTATAATTATTCTTAGGTTGGTGCAAAAGTAGGGAATATTTTGGAAAGAATATACAGAAATAGGATTTTTTTATTCTTTAATATGCAAAAAACGTAAAAAAGACGGTATATGTATGCAGGTTCGGAATATAATTAAAAGCCTTTTATCGGAAATCTTTTAATTATATCTTTGCGACAACTTCAGACAGGTAGCCTGAAAAACTAAGTGCAGGCTGTCTGCGTGCGGTTTGTTCCTGACTGCCGCAAGAGAAACGGCAAGTATAACCGTGTCTTGGGCGGGGTGGAGTTGGTGATAAACGACAAAAACAATAAGAGAACTGCCAAAAGGCTCTGAGTCCGTTTGCCGTGAAGCTCTTATTTTTGGAGTCCGTTTGCCGTGAAGCTCTTATTTTTGCAATACAGAATAAAGTTCATTTCTTAATTCTATTAAAACTATCAAAGGCACATGAAAAAACTACTTGGATTAATTTCCTTTCTTTTAGTATTGGCAGGTTCCGTTTCTGCCAAAGTGGTACTTCCGGCTATCTTTTCCGACAATATGGTATTGCAGCAAAACGCGCAAGTCAATCTGTGGGGAAAGGCAATGCCCGGTGAACGGGTTTCGGTAAAAGCGTCATGGACGGATAAAACCGTGACAACCAAGGCTGCGGCTGACGGCAAATGGACTGTGAAGCTGAAAACGCCTGCGGCTGCAAAAGGGCAGTCTGTTACGGTGAGCGGTGAGAATACGATTACTATTAATAATGTACTGGTAGGTGAAGTGTGGCTCTGTACCGGACAATCCAATATGGAATATCCGGTTTGTAAGCATCCCGATAAAAAATGGATGACCGGTATGATAACGGAAGCCGAGGAGATGAAGGACGCGGATTATCCGGAACTTCGTCTGTTTCGGGTGGAACATCAGTTGGCTCCCGACGGTGAAAAGGATGACTGTCAAGGCCGGTGGCTGGTGTGCACGCCGAAAAACCTGTATGACTTCTCGGCTGTGGGATTCGTTTTCGGACGCCGGTTGCATAAGGAATTGAATGTGCCGGTAGGTATGATACAGTCTACATGGGGAGGCACGCATGCGGAATCGTGGACGAAGATGAGTGTTATGAAGAACAATCCGCTCTATGCAGATGTACTTGAAGATTTTGCTTTGAAGAATGTGAAGCAGGAGAAGGGATATTGCAAGGTCCCCGCTACGCTTTGGAACGGTATGATTCATCCTATTCTGGGATATACGGTGAAAGGAAATATCTGGTATCAGGGAGAATCGAATGCCATTCGTCATGAAAAATATCAGCAGGTATTCACCAATATGATTAACAGTTGGCGGAAAGAATGGAAGCAACCCGACATGCCGTTCTATTTCATGCAGATTGCTCCGCATAAAGGACAGCCGGCCGGTATTCGTGAAGCACAGCTCAAGACATGGCAAAGCGGGCTGAAGAATGTGGGCATGGCGGTTGTTACGGATGCGGCGGATTCTACGGATATTCATCCGCGTAATAAGCGCGTGGCGGGTGAACGCATGGCTTTGTGGGCGCTTGCCAAACAATATGGGAAGGATGTGGCATACTCCGGCCCGCTCTTCAAAACGATGAAAGTCAGCGGCAATAAGGCTGTATTGAGTTTTGAATATGCCGAAGACGGTTTGATGACACCTGAGAATGCTCCGGTCAAGGGCTTTCTGGTTGCGGGAGCCGACCGGCGTTTCTATCCGGCGGTGGCTGTGATAAAAGGCAGCCGGCTGGAAGTTTCCGCTCCGCAGGTAGCGGAGCCGGTTGCCGTACGTTACGGCTTTTGTAACTTCTTCCGTGTAAATCTTTATAATAAGTCGGGTTTGCCCGCAGTGCCTTTCCGTACGGATACATGGGAACAAGGCTCGTATGCGCGTTGGTTTGCCGACTCCGAGATGATGCGTTTCCCGCAGGCTTACCGGTTGGATCACGGCAAGCGTCTGTTCTTCGGTTATGCCC
>ENA-ORIN01000025-ORIN01000025.1-human-gut-metagenome-genome-assembly--contig:-NODE-25-length-29691-cov-6.94055_pt1 | contig 29691 bp, 27 predicted proteins | sample MGYA00243031_ERZ508748 | MGnify/ENA primary metagenome ERZ508748 (study PRJEB26277, sample SAMN04329839) | human gut metagenome | biome: human-associated habitat | host: Homo sapiens | place: USA...
AAGATATGGGAGTCCGGACTTTTTAGTCCGGACTTATCTGTGTTTGTATCATTTCCGGACAATACCCTCAAAACAAACAAATCCTCACGGTGCTAAAAAGCTGTAAACAGCCCAAATTTATCAAGCCGCCGGCATGATATATCAAGGATTTTCACTATTTTTGCTTTGTTATTACAATAAGAGAAATTAGATTATGACTGAAGAAGAAAAGATAAACGGCGAAAGCAATTACTCGGCCAGTAACATCCAGGTACTGGAAGGTTTAGAGGCTGTACGTAAGCGTCCTGCCATGTACATCGGCGACATTAGTTCCAAGGGACTCCATCACTTGGTTTACGAGGTTGTAGACAACTCCATCGACGAAGCGCTCGCCGGTTATTGCGACCACATCGAAGTTACCATCAACGAAGATAACTCTATCACCGTACAAGACAACGGACGCGGTATTCCGGTAGACTTTCACGAAAAAGAACAGAAATCCGCTCTCGAAGTTGTCATGACCGTGCTGCATGCCGGCGGTAAATTCGACAAGGGTTCCTACAAAGTTTCCGGTGGTTTGCACGGCGTCGGTGTATCTTGTGTAAACGCATTGTCCACGCACATGACGACGCAGGTTTTCCGCAACGGAAAAATCTACCAGCAAGAATACGAATGCGGCCATCCGCTATATTCGGTAAAGGAAGTCGGCACTACCGCAATCACCGGTACGCGCCAGCAGTTCTGGCCGGATGCTACAATCTTTACTGAAACGGTCTACAGCTACGATATTCTGGCAACCCGCATGCGCGAGCTGGCCTATCTGAACGCCGGCATCAAAATTACGCTGACCGACCTCCGCGTAAAAGAAGAAGACGGAAGCTGCAAGCAAGAAGTTTTCTATTCCGTAGAGGGCTTGAAGGAGTTTGTACGCTACATAGATTCTTCCCGCGAACATCTGGTGAACGATGTCATCTACATCAACACCGAAAAGCAAGGTACTCCGGTAGAAGTAGCCATCATGTACAATACTTCCTACAACGAGAATATCCACTCTTATGTAAACAATATCAATACCATCGAAGGCGGTACGCACCTGGCCGGCTTCCGCCGTGCGCTGACCCGCACCTTGAAGAAATATGCCGAAGACAACAAGATGCTGGAAAAGGCAAAAGTAGAGATTTCCGGCGATGACTTCCGCGAAGGTCTGACCGCAGTTATCTCCATCAAGGTGGCCGAACCGCAGTTTGAAGGACAAACCAAGACAAAGCTCGGTAACAACGAGGTTATGGGAGCTGTGGACCAGGCTGTAGGCGAAGCACTCTCCTATTACCTGGAAGAGCATCCCAAAGAGGCCAAAATGATTGTAGACAAGGTGATATTGGCAGCACAGGCACGCGTGGCTGCACGCAAGGCGCGCGAGTCCGTACAACGCAAGTCACCGATGTCCGGTGGCGGCATGCCGGGCAAACTGGCCGACTGCTCCAGCAAAGACCCGGAAGAATGCGAATTGTTCCTTGTCGAGGGTGACTCTGCAGGCGGTTCTGCCAAACAAGGACGTAACCGTACTTTCCAAGCTATCCTGCCGCTTCGCGGTAAGATTCTGAATGTAGAGAAGGCCATGTGGCACAAAGCATTCGAAAGCGATGAAGTAAACAATATCATTCAGGCTTTGGGCATCCGCTTCGGTGTAGACGGCGAGGATAGCAAGGAAGCCAATATAGACAAGTTGCGTTACAAGAAAGTAATCATCATGACCGATGCCGACGTCGATGGTTCTCACATCGACACGCTGATCATGACGCTCTTCTTCCGCTATTTCCCGCAGGTGATACAGCAAGGGTATCTGTACATTGCCACTCCCCCGCTCTATCTCTGCACCAAAGGCAAGGTGAAAGAATACTGCTGGACAGACCAACAGCGCCAGAAGTTTATCGATACTTACGGCGGCGGTTCGGAAAATGCAGTCCACACCCAGCGCTACAAAGGTTTGGGTGAAATGAATCCGGAACAATTGTGGGAGACATCCATGAATCCGGAAAACCGTATGCTGAAGCAAGTACATCTTGAGAATGCAGCCGAAGCCGACTATATCTTCTCCATGCTGATGGGTGAAGACGTAGGCCCGCGCCGCGATTTCATCGAAAAGAACGCAACCTATGCAAATATCGATGCATAATCAGGATATTAAAAATTGAGAATTAAGAATTGAAAAATAGACATGCTATCATTTTAATTCTTAATTCTCAATCCTCAATTTTTTATTTACCAACCTCACATCTTACAACGAAGAAGCTCCGGACGGACAGGAAACACCTGTTGACCGGAGCTTTTCTTATATCATTCCCTGCTTCTTCATCTCTTCGGCAGCCAGTTCCAGCTCGGCATACCAATCTTCGCCGAATTTACGTATCAAAGGTTCCTTTAAGAACTTATATACCGGAACATCCTCTTTCCGCCCCAACAGGACAGCCGCCTTACAAACATCCCAACGGTGATAGTTCACCGCCTTATAAGGCCCGTAATCGCCTATGCGGATAGGATAAAGATGGCAGGAAACGGGTTTGTAAAAGTCCGTCTTACCTTCTCTATACGCTTTTTCTATGGCACAATAGCAACAGCCTTTCCCGTCATAGCAAGTAAATACACAGTCCTTGTTATTAACGATAGACGTTACCAAATCGCCCTCTTCATCCGTGTACACCACTCCTTGTGCATCTATCACGGCACGCGCTTCCGGAGAAAGTTCATCCCAAATCACAGGCAGTACCTCTTCCAGTTTCTCTACCTCCTCAAATTCCACCGGAGCACCGGCATCCCCTTCAATGCAACATTCTCCTTTGCAAACATCCAGATTGCAAAGGAACTTCTCGCGCAGTACATCAAAAGAAACTACAACATCATCTATCTGTAACATTAGTAAATTGAAAATTAAAAATTGAGAATTAAAAAATAAATGTTCACCTGTTTAAAGATTGTTTCATCCACTTCTTCTAAGACAATATGAATTCTTTCTGAGCATCCGCTAAAAACTTGTATGCGTTTACTATTCGAATAGCAAACGCATACGACTTAGCATGGATAACATTATCCCTTGCTATCATTTCTTAATTTTTAATTCTCAATTATCAACTTATAATCAAGTCTTTACCAGTCATTTCAGCAGGTTGCTTCATACCCAGAATATGCAGGATGGAAGGAGCTACATCCGCCAATACACCGTTTTCTACCTTAGCATTCTTATCGGCCGTGACATAAACAAACGGAACGGGATTCAAAGAGTGGGCCGTATTCGGCGTACCGTCCTCGTTCAGGGCATGGTCGGCATTACCGTGGTCGGCAATGATGATTACCTCGTAATCGTTGGCTTTGGCAGCTTCCACCGTATCTTTCACGCATTCGTCGATAGCTTTTACGGCTTTCTCAATGGCTTCGTAGATACCGGTGTGACCCACCATATCGCCGTTCGCATAATTCACTACGATGAAATCGAACTTCTTGGTATTGATGGCCTCAACCAGTTTATCTTTTACTTCGTAAGCGCTCATTTCCGGCTTCAGGTCATACGTAGCCACCTTCGGAGACGGAACAAGGATACGTTCTTCCGCATCGTACGGAGTTTCGCGACCGCCGTTGAAGAAGAATGTCACGTGAGCGTACTTCTCCGTTTCGGCAATATGGAGCTGGGTCTTGCCGTTGGCTGCCAGGTATTCGCCCAAGGTATTCTGTACGTTTTCCTTATCGAAGAGAATGTGCACACCCTTGAAGGAAGCATCGTACGGAGTCATGCAATAATACTGCAAACCGGGAATAGTGTGCATTCCCTGCTCGGGCATATCCTGCTGAGTAAGCACGATAGTCAGTTCCTTGGCACGGTCGTTACGATAGTTGAAGAAGATAACTACGTCACCTTCCTTGATAGTACCGTCGAAGTTCGCGTTTACAATCGGTTTGATGAACTCATCGGTTACGCCCTCATCGTAAGACTCCTGCATGGCCTGGACCATGTCGGAAGCAACCTTACCTTCTCCGTTTACCAACAGGTCATAAGCCACTTTCACACGTTCCCAACGTTTGTCGCGGTCCATAGCATAGAAACGGCCTACGATGGAAGCAATCTTACCGGCTGACTTTTCGCAATGTGCCGTCAACTGCTCGATGAAACCTTTACCGCTCTTCGGGTCGGTGTCGCGACCGTCCATAAAGCAGTGGATAAATGTATTCTCGATGCCGTATTCCTTTGAAATATCGCAAAGCTTGAACAGATGGTCGAAAGAACTGTGTACACCGCCATTGCTGGTGAGTCCCATAAAATGGATGTTCTTACCGTGCTCTTTCGCGTAAGAGAAAGCGGAAACGATTTCCTTGTTCTTCAGGATGCTGCCGTCGGCACAAGCACGGTTAATCTTTACCAAGTCCTGGTATACGATGCGTCCTGCACCGATATTGAGGTGACCTACTTCCGAGTTACCCATCTGTCCGTCGGGCAAACCGACATTCTCGCCGCTTGCCTGCAACTCCGAGTGCGGATAAGTGGCCAACAGGCTGTCCCAATAGGGAGTAGGCGTATTGAAAATCACATCATCTTTACCTTGATCGCCGATACCCCAGCCATCAAGAATCATTAAAAGGGCTTTCTTGCTCATAATTATTAGTTTTTTAATTGTACAATCTCTACTTATATGGAAGAAGGGAATTGATTTACAATCCGTTTTTCCAATTGCAAAGGTACAAAATAGCGGCCAAACTATGTCATTCGGAAAGTAAAAATAACATTTGCACAAAGGAGCGCTTTCCATAAACAACAAGAAATCCTAAAAAAGCCATGCCTCCGCATGAAATCCTATATGATTTTCATACTTTTGCTTGGCTTTTAATTAAAATCAACTGAATTTATGGACGCTTCAAACCAACGAACGTGCAATAGTGTTTACAATTAAAGCGAGCGGAGACGTTGGTCGCAATGCCTCTGTTCGGACTAAAGAAAGGAGGCAAAACAATGAGAAAGTATCTCTACAGCGAAAACGGCTTCGTAGAAAAAGCCGAATGGAAACCTAACTGCTGGGTAAACGTGGAGTGCCCGGACGACAACGATTTCCAATTCCTTACCCAAGAACTGAAAGTTCCCGAATCATTCCTTGAAGACATAGCCGATACGGACGAACGTCCGCGTACGGAGACCGAAGGCAACTGGCTGCTGACCATTCTGCGCATTCCGATGCAGAGCAACCAGCACGGCATCCCGTTTATCACTGTGCCCATCGGCATCATTACAAACAACGATATCATCGTTTCCGTATGTTATCATCACACCGAACTGATACCGGACTTCATACAGCATACCCGCCGCAAAGGGATTGTTGTCAACAATAAGCTGACACTGATTTTACGAATCATATACTCCTCCGCCGTATGGTTCCTGAAATATCTGAAACAAATCAATAACGATGTGGCCACCGCCGAAAAGGAACTGGAAAAGAGCATCCGTAACGAAGACCTTCTCCAGCTGATGAAACTGCAAAAGACGCTGGTGTACTTCAACACTTCCATCCGCGGCAACGAAGTCATGATAGGACGGTTGAAAAACATCTTCCAAGACACGGACTATCTTGATTTGGAACTGCTGGAGGATGTTGTTATCGAACTGAAACAGGCGTACAACACGGTAAACATCTACAGCGACATCCTTACAGGGACAATGGACGCTTTCGCTTCCATCATTTCCAACAACGTGAATGCTATCATGAAACGCATGACAAGCCTTTCCATTACCCTGATGATACCTACGTTGATAGCCAGTTTCTACGGTATGAACGTGGATATACACCTGGAAGGATTTCCACATGCGTTTGTGTTCATTGTGCTGCTGTCCGCAATATTATCGGCCGTGACCTTTATATGGTTCAGAAAGATCAAATGGTTCTGAAAATACGTGTAGGCTACAGACATCAGTATTTCAACACCTTTGCAGACACCGTTTTATACCTGGGCATCGTCATACCGATAGAAGCACCGATATAGGTGGGATCGCAAACTATATATTTCCGGCCGTTCACCATGAGATAATCACCGGAAACATTGCCATTGAAGCGGACAGCAGTGGCGATGTGTTCCGGGTAATCCAGCAATACGACATCAAGCCCCAAGAGTTTCCGCACCAGATAAGAGAACAGCATCGCACGGTCCTCGCAATCGGAATAGGGATAGTAGAACAGTTCTTCGACAAAGAACGGCTTCTCGTATCCGAACTGTTGGCCGTCTGTCTGATATTGGAAAGCGGTCTGCACGAAATTTATCAGAATGTTTGCCGCATCCGCCTCATTCCGCCCCTGCACCAAAGGAGCCAATGAAGATAATATCCGGTTTTCCATGGCAGCATTGACCGGAGCATTGAAGTAGACGCTGTAATCGCACTGGGGATAATCCTTATAGAAATCCATCAAAGCCTTCGGAACATCCACCGTTACCCTGGCAGCGCTTCCCTATGCCTGGTGAGTGGAGCTGACAACTGTCCCCGGAAACACCGGAGCCTCTTTCAATTGCATTCCTACACTGTTCTTTGCCTTGGGAGAGTCTTTCTGACACATGTAAAACTGGCATTGTTCATTATTGCCGCTGAGATTATAGTAGTTCTGACCGTTTAAGGTTATATAAGGATGCGCATAGATAGAACAATCCGTAGCAACGAACAACATCATTTTATCTTCCGTGGCTTTTCTTGCCATGCGTGCCTTGTAACCCATTTCATTGAGCAGGAACTGTTGCAATACAATGCTTTCATTGACCATACCGCAATAAGTATCAGCTACCAGCCTCACCAATGAAAAACCTCCCCAATCGTTCAGCCGCAAATCTTTCCGTATCTGCGCACAATCTGCCAATAACGGCTTGTAATCGGAGTTGCATAAAGCCTCGTAGGCATCTGCAATGGCATTCTCATTAAGTCCGTTCAGGCTGCATTTACGGTTCAGGCTGTTATTCAAATAAAAAGCCAGACCGCCATACGCTATCTTGCTGCGTCCCGATTCGCCCCTGTACAATGGGGATGTTGGAGTTGAGGAGACCGGTAACCGGGGTTCTGCCGCCGACTCCGGACGTCGGTCTGCTTCAACAACAGGAGCAGGTTCTGCTTCCGGTTCGGCCTCGACAACCTCGACCACCGGTTTCTTTTCCGGCTGCACCGCCGGCTTGTCCGCAGGTTTCTCTTCGATAATGATGACTTTCGGGTCTTTCTTCTTCCGAACTATCACTTCAGGTTTGTCAAAGACAATTCTGTCCACCTCATTAAGCTGTACTACCGGCTTCTGTTTCCCTTCCGAAGTTGTCATATCGAGTATTTCCTCAATCGTCAGGCAAACCGGCTTTTCACTCTTCGGCGCAGTCTTTTCATCGTATACAACCGGCTTCACCGGTTCGGGCTTCACCCGCTTCAAAACCGGCTTCTCCGCTTCAAACTCCTTCCAGGGCTCACGCATGAAGTTGATGAAGTCTTTATCGGCATCATCCATAAATTTATCGAAGTCTTCCAGCTCCTCTTTCATAAAACCGGATATGCCGCCCTTGTTCTCCTGAGCCATTCCCGTAAGAGCCAATAAAAGCCCTGCAATAAAAGATATTGTTTTCTTCATGGTCGCATCGTTTTAAATAACCGAAAAAGGTTGCACCCGGAGCACTGTGCCACAGGAACAACCTTTATAAATCCATATAGATTACTCAGCCTCTACCGGTTCGCCGATAAACTCCTCCACTTGCTGGGAGAGTACACCCAAAGCCGCCTGTTTTTTAGCCGCCAACGCAGCCTCTTCCCTGGCTTTCTTTGCTTTGGCCTCATCGATAGACATATATACATTGAACTCCTTGCTGCCGTCCTTGTTTTCTTTCACCAATACAAGGTGCTGCTTCACAAGACCGGCAATCTTTGTATTGACACCCGATTCATAAGCCGCGCCGAACTTGTCAATCTCCTCTTCCGGAGTAGAAGACGCCTCGGAAGACATCAACCCTTTCATCTTGCCTACAACCTGTGCTTTGGCTCTGGAAGCATAACTGGTAATGCCGTTCATTATGGCATTCTCTCTGCCTATTTTTACATTCTTGCCGATGGCAATACCTATCAGCTCGATGCGGTTTTCCGGATCTTCCTCCAGATACGTGCGGTACTTGGAAAAAGCATACTCCAGCGTAGAAGAACTTGCCAATGGCTTCCATCCCTCTTTGGTCAACTCTTTCACCCTTTTCTTGACATCCTTTTTCAGAGCTTTGGACTGTGCACCGGCAGTTGCCGCACAACCGAACAATATAGCGCAGACAAGCGCAAAAAACGCAAAACTTCTTTTCATAATCATTTCTTTTTAATTGTTAATAATATACTCATTCCCAGTTTGTGACATAAGGTAAAGACAACTGGGAGCGCTCTACGGCACCCGTTTGCGAATTGACGAATGTTATGGCACCCTGCACAAAGGAGAAAAGCGACTTCTTTTTCTCTCCGACTGTAAATTCACCCTCTGCCAATGCCTTTATCTGTATGATGCCTTTGGTTTTATAAACACCATCTATATCGTCGAATATAATAGGAGCGGATATTTCAGGAACATGAAGTTCCAACGCCTTCAACCCGAAAGGAGTGCCTCCCCTGTTGTTCAATGTCAGACGGATATTGATATTGAATATCTTTCTGTCCGCCACGGAATCGGCCGTCAGCACCAGTTTCCCTTCCGGTACGACAGAGAAAGCTATGCTTCCCGTTCCTGCCTCGTTCAGGAAAGCTTTATGTTGCAAACGCTTGCCGCCGACTGTCAGTGAGATGTTCAGGAAGTTCTCTTCTTCCGGCAGACAGTCTTCCGCACTGTACGTAATGAGGAACATTCCGTCGGCAGGACGGACGCTGATTTGACCGGCGCAGTTGGACGTAACTTTGGGTTTGGCCGCCACTTTTATAGGATTACCATCCAACAGAAGCTGACACTGATACTTTCCGCTTTCAAGGAAAGTGCCCGTCAGTGTAAGCGCATCGTACAACTGCCTGTAACGGGCAGTCAGCCCCTTTACCCGGCTCAAACGTACATCATCGAAGAAATACTCGGACAAGGTATTCAGTTCCGTTATGGCACGGCTTATCTCATCGGCAGATTCGATTGCCCCTATCTTCTGCTCCAATGCTTCATACCGGGCCACCTGTCCGGCATCCAACGCTTCAAATTCCGCAGTCAGTTTCCTTTGCTCCAAACGCGAAAAAGGATACTTTACCGAATAATTATAATGTTCTTTTTTCGTAGCTTTGTCCTGGACTTTCTCCCAATAGATTTCTTCGACATTGGAAAGGGAAATCCCTTTCAGAAAAGGAAGATTGGCAGACTTTATCCTGGATATCTGCGTAAAAGCATCCGAAGATTCTATGTTTCCATTCACATTGACTTCCGAAAGAGTATTCTTCTTGGACACCGTTACATTGCTGGCTACCGACTGAATGATACGTTCGGTTATCTCGGTCAACGCTTTCGTCTGCCCCTCTGCCAACGAACCGGCCGTAACCGACACTACCAGATAATCTTCCACCGCCGTATTCAGCCAGCCCGGAACTTTCTTTGCACTCCTTTCCACCACTTTGGTCTGGGCTGCAACACCCGCAGCCAGCAATGTGATGAAAATCATCCATATCAATCGTTTCATACGCTTTTTATCTTTTTATTGCCATTGAACCGGCAGGTTACGAATATATACTTTTGTATCCGCTACCAACAACTCTATATAAGAAAAAAGGGAGAATCTGTCGAATACGTTCGTTACATAAAACTCCCGCCGTACCGTTACACGGGGCGGCATCTTCATCCATGCCCCGTTCTGTATCTCGAAGTTCTTGCATTCCGTACCACTGTCCGTAAAGGCGGAAGTAAATCGCAAGAACTCATCCGTATTACGGCCTGTGTCCACATTGGTCATTTCCGCCAAAATCGTGATACGCTGCTGGGTAGCATTACCTGTGCACTTCAAAACCTTGAACTGCAACCTGTTTGTGGAAAGGGTAATTTCGCAGCGGGCTGCCGGAGTTTCCTGCGCAACGGGCTTTTCAACCACTTTCTCAACAATCACAGGTTTCTCGACTACCTTCTCAACCACAACCGGCTTTTCCACTATCTTTTCAACCTCCACTATTTTCTCCACTTCAACAGGTTTCTCTATCACTTTCTGTATAATCACCGTATCCGGCTGTACATCGGGCACATACTGCGCCAACTCCGTCTGGAGCACGGAAGCCTGCTCATAACAAGGCACACTCTCCGACACGGCAGAAAGATAACTCAATGCCTCCGGGTATTTCTTCAAATTGTAAAGGCTTTGTGCTTTCTGAAGAATAGTAGCACAATTAGCGGCATAATAATCCTGTATCTTCTGCCGGGCAATACGGATAAAACGGGTGTAAACCGGATCGGTTGTACGCAGAGCAGAAATCATGGCTTTATAGGGGTCGGCGCCTTCTGCAGCCTGCCCGGACACGGACACAACGGCACTGTGATACATGCTGCCGTCTATCCTGTTCTTGGCAACCAGCGTCAATTCTCCCTTTACAAGCGTGGTATTACGCATCAATCCCGAAGTGGACTGCTTGTCTAAAACCGTTATCACCGGTTCTATGACAAAGACATTATAGTCGTTTGCCGCTCCCGCACTGTTTCGGGTGATAATTTGTCTCAACTTGTTTTGAAGCATTTCTTGCGATGCTGCGGACAACTCGCTTTCCCCGGACAACGGTTGTACGGAGAAGTTGATTGTCTGTCCCGAAAGCTGAACGGTACAAAATCCTGCAATCAATAGAAATAAGAATTTCTTCATATCATAATTATTAAAAGACAGATGTCCGGCTGTGTATCTTATCCATAAAATACCTGCCGGACACCCAGTCCAATGTTATTCCCTGGAATTCTGAATTAAAAGCTGTATGTATTGTCCGGAAGCGGCTTTCTCGCTAACCGTATAGCCTTTGTCTTTCAACAATCCTGATGCAAACCTTCTCAGCTTGCCCGTTTCCGACTTTATGGAACGCGGTCTTCCCGTATCAGGGTCATATACCGGCACACGCATATAGACATTCAGACCGTTGCCTCCCGAACGGACTTCACCGTTGCCTTTGAAAGCATTTTCAAGCACCCACTCGTCAAGTTCATCACTCAACGTCATATCTCTTGTGCCGACAACATCGTTTTCCATATCAAAGTCGCAGTTTTCATCGACATTGAGGGTTATGTTCACTTCCCGGCCATTGGTTACCATATCACGGAATGCCTGTTTCAACTGGTTGAAGAAATTCTCAGAGATGCCTTCCAAGGCATATTCGGTCAGCTCTTTTTTAGACGCACGGAAACGGTCGCTCACAATACTGGCGTTTGCCAACGAAAAACCGGTCTCACGCTCTTTAGCCTCCATCAAAAGAGTGACATTGGAAGCTCCTCCGGCGAAATCTTCTTTGGAAATTTTCACCGTCACATATATATCCGCCCGTGCGCCATCCACATACGCCTGCAATCCGGTAGATTTGGCATTCAATGCAGAGGCCGCATAAGCACGGTTCTGCACCCGCTGGAACTCCGTCATAAAGTCAATCGTCTTGAAATTACGCAAATTAAACTCTTCCTTTATCTTGGAAAGAGCCAACGGCACAGCTTCATCATTCAGAACCGCATCTTTTATCCGGTCGTTCTCTCCTTCTCCGGGTTCTACAAACGGAACCACCATTACATTCGGCTGTCTCGCCTGACCGTTTTGGGCTAACAGATAAAGAGGTAGGAACAGACTTAAAAAAGAAACAACTATTCTCATAATCATCTATATTAATCAAAAACCGAACGAATCGAAGTTCATATTCGCTATCTTATTCTTCAAAACATAATAGTTGACTGCAATATCAAAAGGCTTCTTCTTTACTTTCTCACCTTTCACTTTGTCCAGTTTTCCCATGGGCTTCACCGAACTTATACAATCCTTATACTCCTTGTTCTCAAAAAAAGCAAGCAACTTGCCCTGGCTCTTCGCTTCCGCCTCCGACTCCGTCATCGAAATCACAGCCGGATAATCCTTGGAAAAACCCGAATAAAGCAAAGCACGGATTACACGCACTTCCGCATCCTCCTGCGCCAAAGCATCATTCTTGCCATATCCCAACGTACGGAGTACCACGACGGCATCTCCTCCACGTCCTCTTACTTCCATTAAATTAACCGATCCACCATAATTCACCGGTTTTACCTTTTGGGCAAAAGAAGTCGTGAAGCACAGTAAACAGAAAAAAGAAAAAATCAATATCTTCTTCATATATCAACGGGATTTTAAAAGTAACAGTCTACATTGCAGGAAACTGTTGGCATCCAATGTAGGTATCAATTCTATTATACGGTCTTTACCCTCGGTGAAAGAAACCGCAGATGTAGAAGCGCGCAAGTCTTGTACCTTTACAGCACCAACCACTTCGCTCTGACGCTCCCCACCACTATATTTTATCAAAGAAACCTGGAACTGATCTCCTTTTCTTATATTCAGGCTCTCGCCGCAGGTAATGACATATTCATCTCCTTCGTAGCCGAGAAGCCCGTATACCGGGATATTATTCAAAAAGAAGTCCGTCAAAGGCTCCGTTAAAGTAGCCAGAGCTTCCTGACAAGCGGCGTCCCGGTTGGGACGGATAGCGGTTTTCTTGATATCGCTGATAAACTCACGCGAAATCAATGCTGCCGCCGTAGAATCGCGCGCATCACTGATGCTTACTTTCAGGCGAAGTACACAGGAATAACCTGCTCCACCTGCCCTGCGGGTGAACTGGCAACTGTTTATATCACAGGAAAGCGTATAGTCATTCTGCTTGGAGGATACGTACTCTATCTTTTCCGCTCTGGACATCTTCATAAACAGACTGGCCTCTGCATCCCGTGTGAGGGCTTCCAATGCGTTTTCATCGGATATCTCAAAACGCCCGCTCGCCATTGACACTTCGTCCAGCTTGGCACGTACATTCTCCTCATAGATACGAATCATATCCATAGGTTTGGTATTACCTTTGGCCTCCTGCTCTTTGGCAATATTCACCAAAGTACCGTCCGTAACCTTTATATCTACAAGACGTAAGGTCATTGCGTTCTTACCCTTACTTTGGGCAAAAACACCCAAAGCAAGAGTAAGCATTACAAACAATAAATATATCTTTTTCATCGTGCTGTCCCTTGTTTACAACTATTCTTCTTTCACTTCCTGCCCCTCGTTGGCTTTCTTATACTTCAGTTTCTCCGTGTTCTCTTTGATATTACGCTGAATCAATGGAATTACATTTACAGACATCTTAATAGCTTTTGTTGCCTGTTTCACTTTCTTTCCGATTGTCAATGCTTTCAATGGGTCCGAAGTCAGAGATGCCAGTGCCGATACGCTTTCAGCAGTAAGGGAGACTCCGCGGGCAGCAGCCTCTGTAAGATTCAGAGTAGCGATACTATATACTTTCAGCGCATCATTCTTGGCAATGGGTTCGTTTGTATTCTTGTTTTTGGCATTCCAAATTGTATCCGTCACTCCCATTTCTTCATCAAAATAAGGTTCGGGAACCATCTCTATAAAAGCAGTATTCTCTTCTACCCGTTGCAGCAAAGCAAACAATTCATTCGTGTGTATAAAAAATGTATCAACTTCCGCAATGCCTATATTGGCTTCGATAGGCTCCCACTCTGCCAAAAATTCTTCATAATCTGCACGCAAATCAGCTATTTTAGCATCCTTCTTGGCTGCTTTCTTCAATTTAGCTTCTTTCTTGGCATTCTCTTTTGCTTGTTTTCGTGCTTCTTTTTCTTGTCTTGCTTTCTCTTTCTCCGTTAATTCCTGAGAGTAAGTAGTGGTAGTCAAAATAAACAGACCCAATAAAACCAATAAATATTTCTTCATAACCTGTAATTTTTAATGTGAAACAGAAATAGTACTTCTGCTCCAGGGTTTATAATAAATGTGTAAATCTCCCTTTTCGCCTAAAAAATATTGATAGTTGTGAACAGCCTTTTACTAAATCTGAAAATACGCTTCACAGTCAGTTTCCAATCTGCTTAATCATGATATCACATCTTATCAATCCGTCTCAGATAACTTTTTTTTTCGTTAACAAAGATAAGCGCATTTTAATATTGCGTATGTACACTAATTTTATTATATTTACCCAATAAACACCTACTATTAACCAAAATACTATCAGAATGAACACAAAACTAAAGAAAATCGCAGGACAACAACTGCAGCTGCTACGCTTGGAGAAGAACCTGACACAAGAACAAATGAGCGAAAAACTAAATCTTTCTACAAGTGCCTACTGTAAAATTGAATATGGTGAAACGGATTTAACACTGACAAGATTAGACAAAATCGCAAAGGTACTGGGTATCTCTGCGTTAAGTCTATTCAGCCACATAGACAAAAGTATGAATCCGGATACAGACAACAGTTGCAAAAACAACAGCAACAATGACAGCGCATATGACCTGAATGACCTCCGTGAACTCATCAAGGCCAACACCAGAATCATCGACCTGCTATCCAAACGGATAGACTTATTGGAACAAAGATTATAGGAAAGGAAGCTCCAACTGCCCAGTACCCAGCAAATTGAACGTCATGCGGTGATAAGGAGTGGTTCCCCGTTCGGCAATAGCCGCACGGTGCTTCTTTGTGGGATATCCCTTATTATGATTCCAGTCGTAATAAGGGAACTCTTCGTGCAGCCGGTTCATATAATCGTCGCGATAGGTCTTGGCAAGAATGGAAGCAGCTGCAATGGAAAGGTATTTGCCGTCGCCTTTCACAACGGTGGTATGCGGTATGTCCCGATATTTCTTGAAACGATTGCCGTCGATAAGCAAATGTTGCGGACGTAGCTGCAACCGGTCAACAGCACGGTGCATGGCAAGAAAAGAAGCATTGAGGATATTTATCTTATCTATTTCCCCAGGAGAAACAATCCCCACCGCCCATGCCAACGCTTCTTTCTCAATGACTTCGCGCAGGGCATACCGCTGTTTTTCGGTCAGTTGCTTGGAATCGTTCAGCAGTTCGTTCTTGAAATCTTTGGGAAGAATAACGGCTGCGGCATAGACAGCACCGGCAAGGCAGCCGCGCCCCGCTTCGTCACATCCCGCTTCTATCAGTTCTTTATTTAAATAAGGTAACAGCATACATCACTACATTAGAATGCGCAAAGATAAACCTTTTCATAAGTAAACCGGATTTTTAAAGAGAATAAATATGACTATCTTTGCCGGCAAATTAAAATACAACAGAGATGTTTACGATTATCGGACTGATGCTCACCGGAATGTTGCTGGGCTATCTCTTACGGAAAAGAAGTTTACATAAGATTCATACTGTCATCACGGTATTAATCTGGGCGCTGCTGTTCATCCTCGGCATTGAAGTTGGCGGCAACGAGCAAATCATCAAAGGATTGCACACCATAGGCATCGAAGCCGTGATACTGACCTTGGGCAGTACGTTGGGCAGTGTCATTGCTGCCTGGGCGCTGTGGAAAGCTTTATATAGGAAGAAAGGAAAAACGGCATGAAAGGCAGCCTTATCATAATCGGTTTCTTTGTTTTGGGTACGCTTTGCGGAATTTTCCACCTGATACCCGTTGATGCAGTCATGGATAGCAAGGTCAGCTTCTATGCACTTTGCGCCCTGATGTTCAGTGTAGGATTGAGTGTAGGTAACGACCCGCAGACATTGAAGAATTTCCGTTCGCTCAATCCCCGGCTGGTATTTCTGCCCATTATGACGATACTGGGCACGCTGGCAGGCTCTGCAGCGGTCAGCCTCATCCTGACGCACCGTTCCCTGACCGAGTGCCTGGCCGTAGGTTCGGGATTCGGATATTATTCACTCTCCAGTATCTTCATTACCGAATACAAAGGAACAGAACTCGGAACTATCGCCCTACTCGCCAATATCAGCCGCGAGATACTTACCCTGCTGGCAGCACCGTTACTGGTACGCTGGTTTGGCAACCTGGCTCCCATCTCTGCCGGCGGCGCTACAACGATGGATACCACACTCCCGATAATCACCCGTACCGCAGGACAGCAGTTTGTCGTAGTCTCCATATTTCACGGATTTGTTGTGGATTTCAGCGTGCCGTTTCTGGTGACCTTGTTCTGTTCGATATAGGTGATTACAGACAAAGCGCTGCTTCGAACGTAGAAATTAGGATATTATCGTGATAAATCCATCCCATGAGACAAATATATTCGTCCCGCGAAACGGCAAAAATCATCCCGTGAGATGAATAAATCCGTCTCACGGGATGAATGATTTCGTCTTACGGAACGAATCGCGTATGTTTAGAACAGGCTCCAAGCCACAGTCAGCCCCGCCATAACAATGGCCACCATGCTCATCAGTTTGATAAGGATATTAAGGCTCGGACCGGAAGTATCCTTAAACGGATCACCTACCGTATCGCCTACAACCGTGGCTTTATGCACTTCGCTGCCTTTGCCGCCGAAATTGCCTTCCTCGACATACTTCTTGGCATTGTCCCACGCACCGCCGGCATTCGCCATAAAGATAGCAAGTACGAATCCGCTGCTAAGTCCGCCGATAAGCAGTCCCAACACACCGGGAACACCGAAGACAAGTCCGGTCAGGATGGGAGCAATGATTGCTATCAGCGAGGGAACCACCATTTCGCGTTGCGCGCCTTTCGTAGAGATGGCTACACAACGTTCATAATCGGGTTCGGCCTCACCTGTAAGGATACCCTTTATCTCGCGAAACTGGCGGCGTACTTCATCCACCATATGGGCAGCGGCACGACCTACGGCATTCATCGTCAGTCCGCAGAACAGGAAAGCCATCATCGAACCGAGGAACATACCCGAAAGAACTTTGGGATTCATCAACGTTACATCGTAGTGGTGCATGAAATCGAAGAAAGTGGCATCTTGTACGGACACCGCTTCACCGCCCACAAAGATGTCGGTAGTGCCTAGACGGGTCAGTCCGATACGGATTTCCTCGATGTAGGATGCAAGCAGGGCAAGTCCCGTCAATGCAGCCGAACCGATGGCAAAGCCCTTACCCGTAGCGGCTGTCGTATTACCCAAAGAATCGAGCGCATCGGTACGCTTACGCACCTCCTCGCCCAGACCGGACATTTCCGCATTGCCGCCGGCATTGTCGGCGATAGGACCGTAAGCGTCCGTGGCCAGTGTAATGCCCAACGTGGAAAGCATGCCTACGGCAGCGATACCGATGCCGTAAAGTCCCAGACCTACATTGGCAAAGTCGAAACCGGAAGCAAAAAGATAGGAAGCAATGATGCCCACCACTACGGCAATTACCGGAATGGCAGTAGAGAGCATACCCAGACCGATACCCGAGATTATGACAGTAGCCGGCCCCGTCTTGCCGCTCTCACTCAGTTTCCGGGTAGGACGGTAGGATTGGGAAGTATAGTATTCCGTGGAACGACCGATAACGATGCCTACCACCAGCCCCACAACCACCGAGCAGGATATCCACACCCAGTTGTCCAGCTTCAACAGCCAAAGGATAAGGAAAGTGGCAACGACTATCAGCACCGAACTCAGGTTCGTACCGAAAGCAAGGGAGTTCAGCAGGTCTTTCATCCCGGCATTCTCTTTGGTACGCACGGAGAAGATGCCTATAATGGAAAGGATAATCCCCACAGCGGCAATCAGCATCGGGGCAATGACGGCTTTGAACTGCATCAGCGTATCCCCCGAATGGATAAAAGCGGCTGCGCCAAGAGCCGCCGTAGCAAGGATGGAACCGCAATAACTCTCGTAAAGGTCGGCCCCCATACCGGCAACGTCGCCCACGTTATCGCCTACATTGTCGGCAATGGTTGCGGGATTGCGGGGATCGTCTTCAGGGATGCCGGCTTCCACTTTGCCCACAAGGTCGGCGCCTACATCGGCAGCTTTCGTATAGATACCGCCGCCCACGCGTGCAAACAACGCCTGTGTGGAAGCTCCCATACCGAATGTCAGCATCGTAGTGGTGATAATACAAAGTTTATGAGTGGGTGTCATCACATCCACAGGGATAACCGCATTGAGCAGCAGATACCAGAAGGAAATATCGAGCAGGCCAAGCCCCACTACAACCAGCCCCATTACCGCACCGCTGCGGAAAGCGATGTGCAAACCCGCATTCAATGAGTTACGGGCGGCGTATGCCGTACGCGCCGAGGCATACGTGGCCGTCTTCATCCCGAGAAATCCGGAAAGGCCGGAGAAGAAGCCGCCTGTGAGGAAAGCTATCGGAACCCAGGAGTTCTGCACTCCGAAGCCGTAAGCCATAATCGAGAAGAGAATCACCAGTCCCAGAAACACCCATCCCACAATCTTATATTGCTGACGGAGATAGGACATGGCGCCTTTGCGCACAGCAGCGGCAATCTTAACCATTTGAGGAGTCCCCTCACTCTCTTTCATCATCTGACGATGGAAATACCAGGCAAAGCAAAGCGCCAGAACGGAAGCGGCCGGTACCAGCCAGAAAAGCAATTGGTCCATAGCATAAATCGTATTAAAAGGTTGAACGAAAGCTTAAAAGTATTGATTTGAAATGAAATAAGCAAACGATTAACCGAATTTATGCCAAAGACTGGAAAAACAAAAGAATAAATCAGAACGTACTTGATGATTTCCTTTAGGCACGGAATTATACAGGATTTCACGGATTAACTTTATTCTTTTCCGTGAAATCCTGTATAATTCCGTGCCTGAAAGAAATAAACCGCAAGCGTTTTTTATTTTGCCGCACTCTCTTTATTCTACCGTCACAGCCGTACCGCAAGCAGTCACCATCAGCATACTGCCGCTGCCGCCTACCGTTTCGTAATCAAGGTCAACGCCAATCACTGCATTAGCGCCCAACAAACGGGCTTGTTCCTGCATCTCGCGAAGCGCCGTATCTTAAGCCTCACGAAGCACTTCCTCGTACGAACCGCTGCGGCCGCCTACCACATCGCGGATACTGGCATAAAAGTCACGGAATACATTGGCGCCGATAATTGTTTCGCCGGATACGATGCCATAATAACGGGTTATCTTTGCACCCTCAATCACTGAAGTCGTTGTTATTAACATAATCTTTATTTTTAAGTTATCTGTAACTTATCAGACGCACAAAGAGGAAGAAAAGTTGCAGCAATAGTCAAAAAAAAAAATTAAATACGCAATTTCATCCGGCAAGCATCAAAACATACGGCTCACACGCTCTATGCCCGCTACCAATACATCTATCTCCTCTTTCGTGTTATACAGACCAAATGAAGCACGCACCGTTCCTTCAATGCCGAGACGCTGCATCAACGGTTGTGCGCAGTGATGCCCCGTACGTACGGCAATGCCCAAACGGTCGAGCAAAGTGCCCATATCGAAATGGTGAATATCGTCTACGAGGAAAGAGATAACACTCCCTTTCTCTTCGGCCTCACCGAAGATGCGCATACCGGGAATCTCTTTCAAACGTGTCATGGCATATGTAGTCAGTTCATGTTCATGGGCGGCAATCTTCTCCATGCCGATGGCAGAAACGTAATCCAACGCTTTGGCAAGCCCTGTCGTACCGATATAATCGGGTGTTCCCGCCTCGAACTTGAAAGGAAGTTCATTGAAGGTAGTCCGTTCGAACGATACATGCTGTATCATTTCGCCGCCACCCTGATAGGGGGGCATCTTATCGAGCCATTCCTCTTTACCGTAAAGCACACCCACACCGGTAGGGCCGTACACCTTGTGACCGGAAAAAACGTAGAAATCCGCATCCAAATCCTGCACATCCACCGGCATATGCGGAATGGACTGGGCTCCGTCCACAAGCACGGGAACGCCTTGCCCGTGGGCATAGCGTATCATCTCCTTTACGGGATTCACCGTACCCAGCACATTGGATACATGGGCTACGCTGACAATCTTCGTACGTTCGGAAAACAACTGTTTGTACTCGTCCAACAAAAGTTCGCCTCTGTCATTCATCGGGATAACTTTAATGGCAATCCCTCTTTTGGCAGCCAGCAATTGCCAGGGAACGATGTTGCTGTGATGTTCCATGACGGAGAGAATCACCTCATCCCCCTCCTGCATAAACTCCTCACCGAAGCTGGACACAAACAGATTGATACTTTCCGTCGTGCCGCGGGTAAAGATGATTTCATTCGTACTGCCGGCATGGATGAACTTCCGTACCGTCTCGCGAGATGCTTCGTGCAACTCCGTAGCCTGCTGCGAAAGGAAATGCACACCGCGATGCACATTGGCATTGACCGAATAGTACTCATCCGTAATGGCATCCACCACCTGACGGGGTTTCTGCGTAGTCGCACCGTTATCAAAGTAAACCAACGGCTTACCATATACCTCACGGGAAAGTATCGGAAAATCAGCTCTTATCTTTTGAAGGTCCATATCTTTCAAATTATGAATTATGAATGAAGAATAAACTGCGCAGCATCAGTACCCGCATGGCAATTCTTCATTCATAATTCTCCATTATTTACATATTGCACACCCGCGGCATTTGTTCAGTTCACCGCGGAAACGTTTTTCCACCAGCAGGTGCAGACGGTCTTTCAAGGCATCCAGGCGGATTGTGTCAATCACCTCGTTTACAAAAGCGAACATCAGCAGCAAACGTGCCTCATGCGCGGAGATGCCGCGCTGCTGCTAATAGAACAGGGCGCTGTCATCGAGCTGGCCTACCGTAGCACCATGACTGCACTTCACATCATCGGCATAAATCTCCAGTTGCGGCTGGGTATACATATGCGCTTCGCGAGTGGCGCAAAGATTACGGTTCGTTTGCTGGGAACTCGTATGCTGCGCACCCGGACGTACCAGTACCAGGCCTGCAAAAGCACCGACAGACTGGTCGTCGAGCACATACTTAAAGAGTTCGTTGCTGGTACAGTTGGGCACTGCATGGTCTATGGTGGTATTGTAGTCCACATGCTGGTTCTTATCCGCAACAGCCATCCCGCAAAGGTTCAGTTCAGCACCTTCGCCGGCAAGCGTAACTTCGGTTGTGTTGCGGGTAGTACCGTTATGCAAAGTCATTCCGTTCAGCAAAACGTTGCTGTTAGCTTCTTGTCTGACATACAAACTGCTGATGCGTACCGTACTGGTATGCGTCTCCTCCAGTTCATAGAAGTCGAAAGTGGCGTTCTCCCCAACGAATACCTCTACCACTTGCGTAGCAAGGAAATTCACACTGTCCATGGCGTGGTCGCATGCCAGAAGACGGGCTTGCGCACCCTCTTCCAAAATGATAAGCACACGGCGGTTCACCATAAAGTTGACATCGCCGCGCAGAATGTTCACCAACTGGATAGGTTTCTCCACCACCACATTCTTGGGAACATACAGCAATACGCCATCCTGCGCAAAGGCTGTATTGAAAGCCGTCACTCCATCTTTGGAAGTATCTGCCAGCTTACCGTAGAACTTCTTCACCAGCTCCGGACGCTGTTCCGCCATTTCCTTGAGGCTACCGAAGATAACACCCTCAGGCAAATGAGACTTCGGCAAAGCCTTGTTATAGAAAGCATCATTCACAACAAAGTAAAGGGAAGTGCTCATATTCGGCACATCGCACTTGAATACTTCGTAGGGATTAACCGGAATCTCCAACCGGTTCAGGTTCAGTCCGTAATCGGGTTCAAAGAACTTGCTGACATCGGTATATTTATATTTCTCCGTCTTACGGGTAGGAAATCCAAGCCGCTCGAAGTCGGCAAATGCAGCGGCACGCGGAGCATTCAGCGCTTCGGCGCTATGACGGCATATCATCGCCTCCGTTTGGGAGAAAAGGTCTATATATTGTTGCTCTACACTCATGTTATCTGATTATGAGTTTTGAATTATAATTATGAACGGGCTGCGCATCATCATGCTGCAGGATAATTCATAATTCATAATCCATAATTTATAATTCACTCGCTTCTTTCTTAATCCAATCGAAGCCGCGTGCTTCAATCTCCTTAGCCAGTTCGGGACCGCCCGTCTTCACGATGCGTCCGCCAAGCAGTACATGGACGGTATCCGGTTTCAGATAGTCCAGCAGGCGTTGGTAGTGGGTGATGACCATTGCGCTGGTTTGGGGAGTCTTCAGTTTGTTGAAGCCATCGGCTACAATGCGCAAAGCATCTACATCAAGACCGGAATCCGTTTCGTCGAGAATGGCGAAAGTAGGTTCCAGCATAGCCATCTGGAAGATTTCGTTGCGTTTCTTCTCACCGCCGCTGAAGCCTTCGTTCACGCTACGGTTGGCAAGTTTGTTGTCCAGTTCGACAATGGCGCGTTTCTCGCGCATCAGTTTCAAGAATTCGCTGGCAGACAGGGCGGGCAGATGACGGTATTTACGCTGTTCGTTGACAGCGGCACGCATAAAGTTCACCATCGAAACTCCCGGTATCTCCACCGGTGTCTGGAACGAAAGGAAAACACCTTCATGGGCACGGTCTTCGGGACTCATAGCCAAAAGGTCCTTACCGTTGAAAGTTACCGTACCGCGTGTCACCTCGTATGCAGGATGTCCCACCAGCACATTGCTCAGTGTACTCTTTCCGGCTCCGTTCTGTCCCATCAGGGCATGCACCTCACCGTCGCGGATCGTGAGGTTGATGCCTTTCAATATCTCTTTGCCATTGATGCTGGCGTGCAGGTCTTTTATCTCTAACATGATATTTAATTTTGAATTTTGAATTCCAATAGCTATCCTACGCTTCCCTCGAGTGAAATAGCTAACAATTTCTGAGCCTCTACGGCAAACTCCATAGGCAGCTTGTTGAGTACCTCCTTTGCATAACCGTTCACAATCAGTCCTACAGCATCTTCCGTAGAGATACCGCGCTGGTTGCAATAGAATATCTGGTCTTCGCTAATCTTGCTGGTGGTTGCCTCGTGCTCTACAATGGCCGTCTCGTTATGGATATCCATGTAAGGGAACGTATGCGCACCGCACTTATCGCCCAGCAGCAAGGAGTCGCACTGGCTATAGTTGCGGGCATTGTCCGCTTTTTGGGCAACGCGCACCAGACCGCGATAAGAGTTTTCGCTCCGTCCGGCGGAGATACCCTTGCTGACGATAGTGCTGCGGGTATTCTTTCCGAGATGAATCATCTTCGTACCGGTATCTGCCTGCTGGTAATTATTGGTTACCGCCACGCTGTAAAACTCTGCCGTAGAGTTATCGCCCGAAAGGATGCAGGACGGATATTTCCAGGTAATGGCCGAACCGGTTTCCACCTGCGTCCAGGACAGTTTGCTATTTACCCCTTTGCAGTGTCCGCGTTTCGTTACGAAATTATACACGCCGCCTTTGCCTTCGGCATCACCCGGATACCAGTTCTGGACAGTGCTGTACTTCACTTCCGCACGGTCGTGCACCACAATCTCCACAATGGCGGCATGCAGTTGGTTTTCGTCACGCATCGGCGCCGTACATCCCTCCAGGTAGGAAACGTACGAATCATCATCCGCCACAATCAACGTTCTTTCAAACTGTCCGGTATTGCGGGCATTGATACGGAAGTAAGTGGACAACTCCATCGGACAACGTACCCCTTTCGGGATATAGACGAAAGAACCGTCGGAGAACACCGCAGAGTTCAGTGCAGCAAAGAAGTTGTCGCGATAGCCCACCACCGAGCCCAAGTACTTCTGTACCAAATCAGGATGTTCGCGCACTGCTTCGCTGAACGAACAGAAGATGATGCCTTTCTCCATAAGCGTCTCCTTAAAGGTAGTCTTTACGGATACAGAGTCCATCACGGCATCCACCGCCATACCGCTAAGTGCCATCTGCTCTTCCAGAGGAATGCCCAGTTTATTGAATGTCTTGACCAGCTCCGGGTCTACCTCGTCCATGCTCTTGGGTCCTTCCTTCTTCTTGGTAGGGTCGGCATAGTATGAGATAGCCTGATAGTCTATTTCAGGAATACGGAGATGCGCCCATGCAGGCATCTCCAGCGTCAGCCAATGGCGGTACGCTTTCAGGCGGAACTCCAGCAACCACTCGGGTTCTCCTTTTTTCTCGGAAATCAGCCGCACCACATCTTCATTCAAACCACGCTCGATGATGTCTGTGTGCACGTCGGTCGTAAAACCGTACTTGTACTTCTCCTGAGTGAGTTCCTTTACATATTTATTGGGTTCTTCTTGTTGCATTGTTTCTATAATTATAAAATTACAAGTTACGAATCAAACCTCATCTCCATTCACAATCTTTTCCGTAACAGCCTTTGCTGCAGGAATGAATATTCCGGCAAATGACTTCATGGGATAATATAACACCGATTCTTTCTTTTTTGTTTGACTGAGCAGCGTATTGTCCGAATCTATAAATTCGATAACGCCCACCAGCAAACTCACCAGCAGAAGTGCTTTCAGCGCTCCCAGCCCGAAGCCCAGCCAACGGTTCAGCCAACCGAGCGACACGGCTTCCATCGCCTTCGTCAGCAGCGAAGCTATCAACGCAAAAGCCAGAGGCACCGCTACCCAGATAGCAATGAATGCCAGCACTTGCGCCACTGTCATTGAATCGGTAATCCTGGAAAACACTTTCTCGGCAACGGAAGCATACAAAGCCTTTGCCGCCACCAGACCGGCAACCAGTCCCAACAAGGTAGCCAACTGCTTTACAAAACCTTTTATAAAACCTACAAGCGCTCCGGCACCGATTATTACCAAGATTATACTATCTACAACAGCCATAACTATATTAAAAAGGCGCGGATTACGCGGACAAACACGGTTTTTCTTAACCAATCCGTGAAATCCGTGTAATCCGCGCCTGAAGATTTTATATATTGCTTACAGAGTCTGCTTTACCTCCACTTCTTCGTAAGATTCGATGATGTCTCCTACCTTGATGTCGTTGCAGTTTGTCAGGCTGATACCGCATTCGAAGTTTGTTCCAACTTCCTTCACATCGTCCTTGAAGCGCTTCAATGCATTGATATTTCCTGTGAAGATAACAATGCCGTCGCGAATCAGACGGGCCTTGTCGCTGCGTTTCACCTTTCCGGTCTTCACCATGGCACCTGCCACAAGACCCACTTTGGTAATATTGAATACCTCGCGCACCTCGATAGTGGCCGTCACCTGTTCCTTCAAAGTCGGCGCCAGCATACCTTCCATAGCAGCCTTCACCTCTTCAATGGCATCGTAGATGACAGAGTACTTGCGGATGTCCACACCTTCCTGCTCTGCCAGTTTGGCGGCAGCACCCGAAGGACGAACCTGGAATCCGACAATAATCGCATCCGAAGCGGCAGCCAGAGATACATCCGATTCGGAGATAGCGCCGACGCCTTTGTGAATAACGTTTACCTGTACCTGCTCGGTAGACAGCTTAATCAACGAGTCGCTCAACGCTTCAACGGAACCGTCCACGTCACCTTTCACGATGATATTCAGTTCGTGGAAGTCGCCCAATGCCAAACGGCGGCCCACTTCATCCAGCGTCAGCATCTTCTGTGTACGCAGACCTTGCTCACGCTGTAACTGTTCGCGCTTGTTGGCAATTTCACGTGCTTCCTGTTCAGTCTCGATTACATGGAATGTATCGCCTGCAGCCGGTGCACCGTTCAGGCCGAGAATCAAAGCCGGCTCCGAAGGACCTGCCTCTTTCATGCGCTGGTTACGTTCGTTGAACATGGCTTTCACCTTACCGTAACTTGTACCTGCGAGCACAATATCACCCATCTTCAAAGTACCGTTGGATACCAGCACCGTAGCCACATAGCCACGCCCCTTATCCAATGAGGACTCGATGATGGAACCGGTAGCACGGCGATTCGGGTTTGCCTTCAAATCCAGCATTTCGGCTTCCAGCAATACTTTCTCCATCAAATCGCTTACGCCAATACCTTTCTTGGCTGAAATATCCTGAGACTGGTACTTACCGCCCCATTCCTCAACGAGGAAGTTCATGGCAGCCAGTTCTTCCTTAATCTTATCGGGATTAGCCGTCGGCTTGTCAATCTTATTGATAGCAAATACGATAGGCACACCGGCAGCCATGGCATGGTTGATAGCTTCTTTGGTCTGCGGCATCACATTGTCATCGGCAGCCACAATGATGATGGCGATATCCGTTGCCTTGGCACCGCGGGCACGCATGGCGGTAAACGCTTCGTGACCCGGAGTATCGAGGAACGTAATCTTGCGCCCGTCTTCCAATGTCACGTGGTAAGCACCGATATGCTGCGTGATACCACCCGCCTCACCGGCAATAACATTTGCCTTACGGATATAGTCGAGCAACGAGGTCTTACCGTGGTCTACGTGACCCATCACCGTTACAATCGGAGCGCGAGGCTCTAAATCTTCCTCGGCATCCTCTTCTTCGACAATAGCCTGGGCCACTTCCGCACTTACATATTCTGTCTTGAAACCGAATTCTTCCGCTACCAGATTGATTGTTTCCGCATCCAGACGCTGGTTAATGGAAACCATCATGCCGATGCTCATACAGGTAGCGATAACCTGCGTAACGGAAATATCCATCATGCTCGCCAGCTCATTGGCAGTCACGAACTCGGTCAGCTTCAATATCTTGCTTTCCGCCATTTCCTGGTCTTCCAGCTCCTGCATACGGCTGGATGCCATGTCACGTTTCTCCTTACGGTATTTCGCACCCTTATTCTTGCCTTTGGAAGTGAGGCGTGCCAAAGTTTCCTTTACCTGTTTTGCCACATCTTCTTCACTTACTTCCTGCTTGATTACAGGTTTCTTGAAGCGGTCTTTATTCTTGTTCTTACCGGCTGGTTGGTTATTACCCCCTTGCTGGCCGCCTTTCAGACGATCGTTTCCGCCACGCTGGAAGTTGGATGCATTGGTGATATCCACCTTTTCCTTGTTAATGCGGACACGTTTTTTCTTGCCGTTGGCATCGTTGCCATCTTTCGTCTTATTATCGTCACGGCGAATCTCCTTGATAATGGCTTCTTTCATCAGCTTCTTCTGATCCTGGCGCTGCTTTTCTTTTTCTTCACGCTCCTTCCGCTTTTCCTCTTTCGATTTCTTCTTCGGACGTGTAGACTGATTCAGCGCAGCGAGGTCTATTTGTCCGATGACGTTAATCTTCGATACAAACTCAGGCTGATGTATTTTGAATATTTCTTCTTTTTCTTCTTTATTTTCCGAAACAGCTTCTTCGGTTGCAGCGGGAGCAGGCTCCGCGTTAGAAACCGGTACGGGTTCTACAACCACCGGCGCAGTTTTTTCTTCTTCTGCCGCCGGAGCAGGTTCAACCACCGGAGCAGGTGTCGGCTCGGGCTGAGGTTCGGGAACGGGTTCCGGTTTCGGAGCCTCAACAACAGGTGCAGGTTCTTCCGCCTTTACTTCTTCAACCACCGGCATCTCCGGTTCCACCGCTTCTTCCTCTTTTTCCACAGTATGTTTGCGATTCAGTTTATCCAAATCAATCTTCCCGACAGGCTTAAACTTCGGACGTACATCTTCGGGAACCACAGCCTTTACCACCTCTTCGGTTTTCGGCTTTTCCTGTGCTTCCTTGTCATAACCGTCAATAGCCACCGATGCCTTGTTGCGTTCCTTACTCTGACGTTCCTGAATGAAACGCTCCGTTTTCAATTTAAGATCCTTATCTGTACTAAACTCTTTCACAAGCAAGTCGTACTGCTCGTCGGTAATCTTCGTATTGGGATTTGCTTCAATGGCATATCCCTTCTTTTGCAAGAACTCAACTACCGTCGTGATTCCTACATTTAAATCTCTTGTTACTTTATTTAACCTTATCGTAATACTTTAATTTAATGAATTATGGAGAAAGAAGTGGTGGTTAGTGATTAGCGATTAGGGGTTAGCGATTAGTGTTTAGTGATGATTTTATTATACATACCAAAAATCACTTATCACTAACCCCTAATCACTAATCACTAATTTTCCCCTTCTTCAAACTCCGATTTCAAAATGCGTAATACTTCGTCCACCGTTTCCTCTTCCAGGTCAGTCTTCTCAATCAACATCTCGCGCGGTGCATTCAACACAGCCTTGGCGGTATCAATACCGATAGCCTTGATGGCATCGATTACCCAACCGTCAATCTCATCGCGGAATTCATCCAAGTAGATATCTTCATCCTCTACCGCTTCATCCAATTCGCGGAATACGTCAATGGTGTACTCAGTCAACATACTGGCAAGCTTGATATTCAAACCGCCTTTACCGATAGCCAGCGACACCTCTTCCGGTTTCAGGAAGACTTCCGCCTTGTGCTCTTCCTCGTTCAGACGGATGGAAGATATCTTGGCGGGGCTGAGGGCGCGCTGTATAAACAACTGGATATTCGATGTATAGTTGATAACATCGATATTCTCGTTGCGAAGCTCGCGGACAATACCATGAATACGGCTACCCTTCACACCGACGCAGGCACCTACCGGATCGATACGGTCATCGTATGACTCAACGGCAATCTTGGCACGCTCACCGGGAATACGGGCAATCTTCTTGATGGTAATCAGTCCGTCATTGATTTCGGGTACTTCCATCTCGAACAGACGTTGCAGGAAAACGGGCGACGTACGACTCAGGATAATCTTCGGATTATTGTTCTTGTTGTCGACGCGGGCTACCACGGCGCGGGCAGTCTCACCCTTACGGTAGAAGTCGCTCGGAATCTGTTCGGTCTTGGGCAACAGCAGTTCATTGCCTTCATCATCGAGCAGCAACATTTCCTTTTTCCAAATCTGGTAAACCTCTGCATTGATAATAGTACCCACCTTATCAATGTATTTATTGTAAATACTGTCTTTTTCCAGTTCCAAAATCTTGGAAGCCAATGTCTGGCGCAAGTTCAGAATAGCACGGCGGCCGAACTTCGCAAAGTTCACCTCATCCGTCACTTCCTCTCCCACCTCGTACGAAGCGTCAATCTTCCGGGCTTCGCTCAAAGAAATCTGCAGGTTCGGGTTTTCAAGGTCCTCATCCGCCACTACTTCACGATTACGCCATATTTCGAAGTCACCCTTATCCGGGTTCACAATCACGTCGTAATTCTCATCGGTTCCGAACATCTTTGCAATCACACTGCGGAACGACTCTTCGAGTACGCTCACCATGGTGGTTCTATCAATATTCTTCAGTTCTTTAAATTCCGAAAAGGTATCTATCAAGCTGATAGTTTCTTCTTTCTTGGCCATAGTCTTATTTAAAACTAATTAAGTATTTAGTATATTTTATCTCCTCGTATGTAAAGGTCAGGTCCTCATCCACCATTTTAGGACGCTTGGCTCCCTCCTCTTTCACTTTCTTCTGAACAGTGACGGTAAACTGCCGCTCGTCGGCATCTTTCAACACTCCGCAATGCTTGCGGCCGTCTTTTGCCAAAACTTCCACTTCCTTGCCGATGTGGTTGACGTACTGTTGCAACACTTTAAACGGTTGTCCGATACCGGCAGAACCGACTTCCAGTTCGTAATCCTCATCCTCACGATTCAACCGGGACTCTATGTAGCGGCTCAGTTCTACACAATCCTCAATCCAAACACCTTCTTTGTGGTCTATCTCCACCACAATCTTGTCATCCGGGCTGATTATGACTTCCACCAGGAAGTACTCCTTATCTTCCAGCCACTCGTCTACAATCTGACAAACTGTTTTCTTTTCTATCATAGATGAACCATTAGGCACTAACATGAGG
>ENA-ORIN01000026-ORIN01000026.1-human-gut-metagenome-genome-assembly--contig:-NODE-26-length-29220-cov-6.79194_pt1 | contig 29220 bp, 29 predicted proteins | sample MGYA00243031_ERZ508748 | MGnify/ENA primary metagenome ERZ508748 (study PRJEB26277, sample SAMN04329839) | human gut metagenome | biome: human-associated habitat | host: Homo sapiens | place: USA...
CAAAACACCCGTGCCGTCATATTCGGCTAACGGATAACTATTGTCTTCTATTTCGTCCCGGGTGCAAGAAGCCAAGAACGGCAGAAGAAAACAGCAAATAAAAATCACTTTTGAGATACGCATAAATAATTCGGTTAAATTACGTTTTACTTAGTAATAATATTGAAGCAACTTTAATTCATGAAATTCCCCTCAGACTTTATGCACAAACAGCAAATCTTCAATCATCAGGTCGAGTTCTGCCGGATGGATGCTGTCCTCGTGATAATGGAAGTAATGGCTGAGCAGGGTGCGTACCTGCTTCACACGCGACTCGGCAGTGTATCCGTGCCACTGCCACACTCCTGCATCGAGTGCATGGCGGATGACGCCGACGGCAGGGGCAATCATGCCCCGCACATCGTCGCCGGGATAAATCTGAGTTTTCTCCTGGGGCAGGATAATGGTTACTTCGGGGTGGTAAGCGCGCACTACGCGCAATGCTTCGGTCCAACGGACGTGCTTGGCTATGACATCACGCGTTTCTTTTTTAGGATTCTTCATTACGGGTTATCAATTGTTAAGATTATCAATATTTCTGTTATCTGTCATTTATCTATCTACCGGCTCTCACTCAATATTCATTTACCGATTATCATTCATCTGCCGGCGTTCACCACTCTATTTTTCCTACGTGCCTCCATCCGCTTCTCGAAAAGCTCCGCCACCCATACAGGAAAACCGAAAACGGCTACGAAAATCGCTAAAAACAGGACGCCTCCGCAAGCGATTCCGTAGCATATCCCTCTGTGTGCAAACAAACAAAAACACGAACAAAGTCGGGACAAACCTTTTTTATTCATAACATTGGGACTGTTTTCGGGTTCTATTAATTTCGTTATCATTCTAATTCCAATTCTAAAGTTCAGGCAAAAGCCTTATTATCAATACCAGCCGGATACTTTTACTTTTTCCAACCGCCACGGACAACAAAGCAGAACCTACAGTTTCAATCAAGGTCGCGGATGCAGCGAAAATATCTGTCCGTACTAACATTCTTCGCGTCCAGCACAATGGCTCCCGTATCACTATAACGTACATACGGGTATGAGTTTCCGACCCCACCCGCTTCGGTAGCCGTTCCTCCTGCCACTCCCGTCAGCCCTGCCAGCAGTAGCTCCGGCCACAGGATGTAAATCAGTATCGCTTCCTTTAGTGTGGGCAAACGCCAGCCGCCGCCATCATCGGCAAGATTCCTGCACCTGTTTACGGCATTAATCCAGGTAGCGGCAAATCTGGCAGCAGACAGTTCAAACCTGTAATACACCTGCTCGTCGCTCGCTGCCGAACCGATATTGGTTTCATCATCCGTACCGAGCCTGGCATTTGTGCCGTCCGTGGCACGCGCTTTCTTAACCTTGGTGTGCCGTATGGCAGAAGCGTCTATAATGATTTTCCCGTTCTCTTTCACCACTTCCTGGGCATAACCTGTCGCTACCGTCAGGCAGCACAGCACAACCCATAATGTTCTCATGCTTTTTCTCATATCCTCATTGCTGTTTCATTTGCGTATAACCGTACATTCATTCACATGCAACATCACCTCAGTTCCCTGCCGCAACGGACAGTATAAGTCACCGACGCCATTTTACCCTGTGTATTGCTGAATATAAAAGGATAACCCTGCCTCATGCCAACCGCTGCGTAACCATAATTACGAGGCCCCGTTTCGGTAGAAGAGATAAAACTGCTGCCTGCAAAGCTACGTTCGTCTTGCGGCAGGGCAATAAGCATCAGAAGCAACTCCTGCTGCGCAGGCAGATACCAGTTGGTTTCGGATGCGTCGATAATGCCGTCACCGTTCAGGTCGCGGTTCTTCTCGTGGCAATACCGTCCGGCGGAGCTCTTGTATATCGGGTGATAAATGTCTGCGGCAGGGTCCGGATAATAATAGGGTCCGGTAACAGTACCGGTATAAGCGCCGATTTTAGTATTGCGTACCTCGCTTCCGTACATTTCCCGGTAAGAACCGGATGCCATTCCGAATCCGGTTGCCTCGTTATCCGTACGCTGCACATCCGTATACACCATATTTGCCGTCAGGAACTTGCCATTGCGGAATTTGTCCGGACTGTTGTAAACATAATCGTCGGAGAATCCCCATTGCATCGTGCTTATGTTCTGCAGCGATGGGTCGATGCCCGGATTCATCACCATGTTGAACTCCGGATACCTTTCCACGACCATTTTCCTTTTCACACTGCCCGGCGTTCCGTCCTCATTCAAAAGATTCAGCCCTGCACCCTTATGATTATCATCCGTATAAAAAGAGAGATAACCCGACTGATTGATAATGAAAGTCCGTATTTCCGGTTTATCCGCATTTCCCCCATCCTTATAGAACGAGAAACGCACCCGTGCGGTACGGTTGCCGCCGTTCTGCAAAAATTCGTCGGCATAGACGTAGAAAGTCCGGTCGATTATGGACGACCCGGCAAACGGTATATCCGTAATCCGGTAGCACATGCGGTGGGTAGCATCGGTAAAGGGCAGGCTATCGTCATCGTCCTGATTTGAGGGAACGGCAGGCCAGCCGCTCTTGCCTTCAGCTTCCAGCTTTGCCCGGATGCTTTTGTGCGGAATATATTTGGGACGCACAAACTTGCTTTCGGGGTTGGCTGCCTGCTGCCACACATCGTCGGGCGATGCCTGCTTCACCTGGTGATACATCAGATTCAAGGGAGAGATTTTCAGCCAGTCGGCATCAAAACCCGGTTCATTGCAGGTCCGTTCTTGCGAATCGAGTATCTCCACAACGGCCGTACCGTTTGCGGCGTGCATGCGCATGGGACGAAAATCGGGGTGCGCGTCCATGGTCAGGTTACTGCCGTAGTCTATGAGGAAATCGCCTACGGAAGAGTCTACATTCGTATCTACCTTGATATCGTCAACGCCACGCACTGTAATGTTAAAGGTGTAGTGATGGCCGCGACGAATGTTGTAATCGCTGTGGTTGTCTTCGCCCAAGTAGATATATGCCTTTACCCGCTTCACTTCGACATCGGTTGTGTGCATGGCAGTAATGACAACGGCGGTGGCGCGCCCGGGTTTGAACCATGCCTTGCCACGTGAGTCGGTATCGTCTTGCTTCATGCCCGGATATTGCTTGCCGGGGTCACCGGGCAATGCTTTGGCTATACGTCCGCCCCGGCGGTTCTCAAAGAGATAGAGTGTTTGGGAAACGGTCTTTGCCTGTTTGTCTCCCGTTTCGAAGGGGTAGTCTACGGCACTTGTCAGCCAGTATTCATCTTTGTCGTCGGCAGTGGTATCCGGATTGGGATTAATGTCGGTATTGCCCTCAAAGAGGTAGCTGCGCACCGGAACATCCTGCACATCCCAGCCGATGATGGTTACTTCCTGCCCCGCGGGAGTTGCGTCGGTGACGGTGAGCGTGAGCTTTGCCGCCAGGTATTGAAGCTGTACGGGGGTTGTGATGGTATGGGTGCCCGGCTGCACGTCTACATGCTCCCGGATTGCCGTCATTACAAGAGGCTCGGTGGAGTTCAGACCAAAGTCCAAACCGGACGCCGTTACCATGAATTCACGGAGAGCGTCGTAAGAGGTAACGGCAGCCAGCCTACTGTCCATATCGTCCTTACTGTTTGCCACAAAGCAGAATGTATGGTTACTGCCCGACCACGTGTCTATCTGAAGAGACGAGAGCGATGGGCCATCGGGCTGTGCCGTGTATTTGCGGTTGGTCACGACCTCGCCGCTACCGTTGAATATCAGTACACGCAGGTTGTCCAGCCGGTTCTCCACATCGGAAGAAACGGTGCGGGTGTCGGAACCGGAACCGAGTGCACCGCGTGTATTGCCTGTACTGCCGCCTGCACTGACAGCACCGGTCATATCGGGCATCAGCATTCTCAGGCTGACACACGCAGCGATGCCTTCTTCCACACGTGTGGTATCGAACTCATCGCGCATGCACCCGGACAGGAGCAGTGCACCGAAAAAATACAGGATTATTATCTTTTTCATATTGACTATTGTTTTCGTTTCTAATTATCAAGACATTACAGGTCTAAAGCGTGAAATAAACACTTTCAGTCGAGGTCGCGGATACAGCGATAAAAGGATAGAGTATATTTATCGTACAAACTAAATTTATGCTCATAACCTTTTGCTCTCGTATCCACTTTAGCACGATATGCTTGAGTTCCTACATTTCCAGTTTGCCCTTTCCATTCTGTAGCAGACCAAAATTCACTTGCTTTAAAAAGTCCAAACTGTTCCAGTTCCGGAGACAGTACAACCATTAACTGCAACTCCCTTTGGGTAGGAAGACGCCAACCGCCACCTGTATCCGTCTTATTTGCGCATGCAAGTATAGCATCGTTCCACGAAAGCCTGTCCGTGGATACCTGCCCGACTTCAAACTTATAATATACCAAGCTATTACTTACCTGAGACGCTATATCATCGGCTGTGTTCGACCCTTTCAACTTGGATGTAGCGGTAGTAGTCCGTGCTTTTTTAGTTGTCACATGCGGTATTGCCGAAGAGTCTATAATAACTTTCCCATTTTCACTCACTACCTTCTGAGCATGACCGGTCGTTGCCGCCAGGCAGACAAATAATCCGAATAATATTTTCACTGACTTTCTCATCCCTATCGTAACTCCAATTCAATATAATTATTACACTATTTAGTTATGGTTTTCTCTAATTCTCTGAAACAGCACACAAAAGCCTGACTATATTTACTATGATAAGACAGTTCAAGGTCATTGTATGCAGACATATAAGCAGAACGAATCTGTGAATTAGCATTATCAGACTCTGAAGAAGAGAGGTTAGCAAACCTATCCCTCATTGCTCCGGCAATGCCCCACATTATTAATTCATGTGCTGACGGCAGATACCAATAGGCTTCAGAATCATCAATGATACCGTCTCCATTCAGGTCGCGATTCTTCTCGTGACAATACCGCGCAGCAGAGGTTCTAAAAATCGGATGATAAATATCCCTTTCTTCCGGATCAGGATAATAGTAAGGCGCTCCGCTATTGCTTCCCGTATAGGGTGGAATCGGATCTATTGTATTACCCAAGTCGCTATTGCTATTACCATACATCTCGCGATAAGAGTCTGTCCTCTTCCCGAATTCCGTCGGCTCATTACCATTACGGACTACATCATTATAAACGGCGTTTGCTGTCATATATTTACCATTACGGAAAAAATCCGGCTTGTTATACAAACGGGTCCTGGAGAATCCCCACCTCACCCCGCCCGTATATTGCACTCTGGCTGGAATGCCCGGATTCATCATTATTCTATATTCATGAAATCTCTCGACTACCGTTTTCCGCTTTACATTGCTCGGCGTCCCGTCTTCATTTAAAATATACAGTCCGGCATCCGGATGGCTGTCGTCCAGATAAAAAGAGATATATCCCCTTTGAGTAATATCAAAAGTCATGACTCCCAACTTATCCGGGGCATCTCCGTCTTTATGATATGTGAAGCGTACCCGTGCATTACGGGTTCCGTCTCTTTCAAGGAAGTCATCAGCATAGACGTACAAGGTTTGCGGTGTAACCGTAACCTCGGTAAACGGTATGTCGGTAATCTTGTAACACATGCGGTGGGTGGCATCGGCAAAGGTCATTTCATCATCGTCATCCTTTCCAGCAGGGATGGCATTCCATCCGCCTTTACTTGCCAGCTTAGCTCTGACACTCTTGTGCGGAATATACTTAGGACGCACAAATTTGCTGTCGGGGTCTGCGTCCTGCTGCCATATATTGCCGGGTTGCTTCACTTGATGATACATCAAATTCAATGGAGAGATTTTGAGCCAGGTAGCGTCAAATCCCGACGGGTCGTCGTAAGTCCTGCCCTGCGAATCCAGGATTTCCATGGTTGCCGTTCCTTTGGGAGCCTGAATACGCATAGGGCGGAAATCCGGATGGGCATCCATTGTCAGATTATCACCATGATCCACCAAAAAATCGCCCACAAGAAAATCTACATTCGAATCTATCTTAATCTCATTGAGACCGTTCACCGTTACAGTAAAGGTATAATGATGCCCACGCCGAATATTGTAATCGCTGTGGTTGTCCTGACCTAAATAGATAAATGCCTTTATCTGTCTTGTTACCAAATCTGCCTTGTGCATGGCTGTAACAACAATGGCAGTGGCACGCTTGGGTTTATACCACGCCTTGCCGCGGGAGTCTTTATCATTTAGCCCCATATTACTGTATTGTTCATCCGGGTCGGCTGGCAGTGCTCTGGGTATACGCCCACCACGGCGGTTTTCAAAGACATAGAGCGTTTGGGTAGCAGTTCCTGCCTGCTTGTCTTCCTCCTCAAAAGGATAGTCCACTCCGGTTGTCAGCCAGTATTCGTCCTTATCGGCACCTGCTGTTTCCGGATTGGGATTGGCGTCTTTACTATCGTCGGGGAAAAGGTAGCTGCGTGTGGGAGCATCCTGCACATCCCAACCGATAATGGTTACTTCCTGAGTGTCGGGGGTATTGTCGACAAGAGTCAGTGTAACTTTTGCCGCCAGGAATTGAAGTTGTACGGGGTTGCTGATAGAGTTTGCTCCCTCTTGCACATTTACATTCTCCATAATTGCCGTCATTATGAGTGGAACATCGGTACTCTGACCAAGATTTAATTCGGTAGCCGTCACCAAAAGTCCTTTGAGGGCATTGTAAGAGGTAAGCGCCATTAACTGACTGTCCATATCGTCCTTGACGTTGGCTACAAAGCAGAGCGTATGGCCCTTACCGGAACGGGTGTCTATCAGCAAAGATGAAAGCGAAGCACCGGTTTGTGCCGTGTATCTATGTCTGGTCACTATTTTGCCCCCACCGTCGAATACCAGTACGAACAGGTTGTCCAGACGTTTTTCCACATCGGCAGATACTGCACGTGTGTCGGTGCCACCACCCATAACGGGCAATGTTATCTTCAGACTGATACGCGCCGCTGCGCCTTCCACCACACGCGTGGTATCGAACTCATCGCGCACACAACCCGAAACAAGTAATGCTCCAAGCAGATACAGTATTGCTATCTTTCTCATCTAAATCGACTTTTATTTTTAATTTTATCAGGTATTAAAATTCTTTCCATATCTCCTGATTACACAAGTCGGTGACTTTGACTTCTACGCTTACAACTCCCCGGAAGTCTACCAGCACATTGAGCAGCCTGCCTTCCGCCACACGCAGGGAGTTACCGTTACTGTCGGCAATTACGGTGGTTTTCAGCACGTCGCGGTGGTAGATGTCTATCTTAATGTCCGCTTCGGTAGGGAATATATTGAAAGCAGAGGATACGAATTCGCCATTGTCATTGAATGCCGCCTGGGGGCGGTAGTTTACTTCCGTGCCGTTGGGCTTGCCGTAGAAGTCGAGCTTGTCGGTGGTTTTGCGCACGATGTAGTGGTACTCGCCTTCGGTGCTGCCTACGTACTCTCTGAGGTAGCGTGCCGTAATGGCTACCCCGGAGACTTTGCGGCGCAAGGGGAGTTCCTTGGCAGAAGCGTCGGCATCGGGGGTTATATCTATAGTGCCGTAGAACAGGTCGTCAGGCGCGCCTGCCTCGGGATAGGTTGTCCGGGTTTGGATGAGCGACACGAATGCCGTCTCTAAGTGGTCGCCCTCTTTCAATGCGGGCATCGACTGGGCGCCTTGTTTGCCATTGCCCCACGCCACCAGCTTCAGGTTGTCGTGTCCGGGATAGTCCAGGAATACGATTTCCGACAGGAGAATGTTGCGGGTATCGAGCAATGCCTTATCGGCATCGAATATATAGAGTGTGATGTCTTTTATCGTTTCACTGCCGAGACTTCCACCGTCGGCATCAAAAGCCTTTACCTGCAAGGAAAATCCGGAAGTGCGGGGAGCAGGACAATCGCTAAGGTCGTCCTTGATGCAACTTGCAGACACAAATGCCATAAAGAACAAGATAGGCAGTATGTGCAGGCAATAATGGAATTTGTTATTCTGCATGGATTGTTTTTAGTTGATGGTTAGTATTGTTTTTAATTATTGAATTTTATCAATGGCATGAGTGAAAAGAAAGGCGGGCACGGGAAACATACCCGCCTTTCGGTGCAGCTTTAAAGAATAAGATGAACGTCTGCAATCATATTAATTAAAATCCTTGCTTACGGTCTTGGCAAGCCATGTTGCTGCCGTAACAGTAACTGTTATTTGTGATTTAACCAACGGCTGCTCCGGATTGGTAGTACCACCGCCACCACCGGCACTTACATCACCGTTCAGGGTAAGGGTTACCGTGTATGCATTACCCGGTTCGATAGTGTTTCCGGCATCGGCTACGGTGAACTGAATCGGGTAGTAAATGGTTTCATCAGCGCCACCTACCGTTCTTTTAGACTGAATGGCAAGAATTGTCGGTTTGGACGTACCGTCGTTACCAAAGGTGTAGAAGTGATTGAATACATCTCCATTAGCGTTAGCTGTGAAAGCTGCGCCTACCGCATCTTTCAAAACTGCGGACTCCGTGGCAACACCAGTTTGAAAATCCGGATAAGAGATATCGCCCGAATAGAAAGCAGTTTGAGCTGCCTTGTCAGCAGTTGTTCCAAAGAATTTTCCGCTTTTACCTGCATACAGCAATACAACGTTTTCGTCTGTAATCTCAATAGTGCCACCAGTGAGATTGGTACGGTTGTCCTTAACGATAAGTTCAATCTTGGCTGCAACGAAACCTAATTGTACAGTGACCGAACCGTCTGTACCGGAGAAAGTGATATCATCTGTACCGGACATCCAGAGGTTATTTTTCGTTTGGGTAGCCGCGTTACCGGATATCAAATCACCGGTAACGGCCTTAAGGTCAGCTTCCGTTGTTACATTAGCAAAAGGACCGTTGGCAAGTGCACCGGTATTGGCTATTACATAAGCCGTCTTGGCAGCAGTTGTACCGTTGGTTATCGTAGCCGTCGCATTGGAAGAACTGTAATACGCCGGACAGTCCAAAGCACCGCCGTCACGGAAAATGAATACGATGTAGTCGTTAATTACAACATCGGTTGTGGTACCGGCGCTACCTGCCGCTCTCGACTGCGCAACGTTATTACCTGCTCCCTCTACCTTGATAGTAAGAGTAGCCTTTTCGCCCGGAGCATTGCTGCCCAAATCGGCAATCTCCTCGTTGGAGCATGAAAACATAGTGAAAGCTGCAAAAGCCACTGCTAATAAATTAATCTTCTTCATTGTTGTTTTAAATAAATAGTTAATAAAATGATATTTAATCGTTTAGTTATAATTTGTGCCGTTTATTGGAATTGCTTTAGATTGCTCTCCGCCTCGGACACACCGGCGGCAGCAGCTTTTTGGAACAAGGCACGCGCTTTTTCGGTGTCGCCCGTCAGCATATAGCACACTCCACGAAGATTGTCCGCCTTGGGATGCGTATTTCCTTGAAGGACATGCAAGGCTTCGGAGTAGCGTTTCCCGTTGAGCAGGTCGATAGCGGTGTTCAGTCCTACAAGTTCGGGGTCGGGCTGTGCCTCAAAGAATACTTTGATATAACCCGCATTACGAAGTTTCGGGAAGAAATGCCGTTTCATATAGTTGTAGGGCCTGCCCTGATTCAACCTCATAAGCAGGCTCAGGCGGCCTACTTTCTTGGCTGCATCCCACACAGGAGTGGTATCTATGATATCCAATATCTGCTGCTTCTCGGGCATTTCGCTGTCGGCAACCAACCTGCGCAGGAAATCCCATGCCACACTGTGATTGCTCACTTCAAAGAAAGAAGCCGAAAGTAAAGTGCGGTTCGTAATGTAATCCGCCAATGCCTGCGCACGCTTACCTGCAATGCGATTGTTCAGGTCTAACGGACCGTCGGGCGAAGCCGAACCTACTACGAGTATCTTGGCTATGCGGGAATTGTCCGATTCGGCAATCTTATTCAGAACAGACAACAAATGATCCAACCTGCTGAGATTGTTTTCGTAATCGGGCTGTATAGCCCATTTGCCCACCGGGAAATAGACAATGAGCGTGGCCTCATCCTTGTAGCGGGCAATATCTTCTTTACTGCCTATACTACCTGTCCACGGTGCGAGGAAACCGTTTTCCTGCGCCAGCTTGTCGGCAACCGTTTCCGTCACGAGTTTCGTCTCGGGTATCACCGGCACAAACAGTTCGGCAGGAGTGGCAAGCGCCACATCTTCTGCCAAGAGCACGGGCGGCAGCATTTCTTCGCTGCAACACCCTTTGCTCTTTGCATCCAAACGCAGGGAAGCGCCATTCATCCATTCCCCGTAGGGAAGGACGAAGGTATAGGCAACCGCTTCTCCCGCCTTGTGGTATGCAGAGGCAGACTTCCGCTTTTCTTTCACTCTTTTTTCTCTCCACTCAACAATCTGTGCCGTGCGGCTGCCGTACTCCAATGGCGGAAGCACAGCCTGCTGCCCGTCTTTCCCGTACAATAACGGGGTTACTCTCAAAATGTAATCCTTAGCCAATCTTTCTACCTTCAGCCTGAAGGATACGTGCACGCTGTCGCCGCTACGGCTGATGTTCACATCATCTGCCTGCAACCGTGCCCGTTCCTTAGCCGATAAACCGACTGCCTGCATCAGCAGCAGTCCACATAATAGCACACAATATTTCATAATCTTCGCTTCTTGGTTCGTTACTTTATTATATAGATAAGGGAGATGCCTGCCTTGGTGGGGCTCAGGTAGTTCTTGCTGCCGCTGCCCAGCCTGTCGCCGCAGGTCTTGCACTCGAAGCGGTCGTATCCGAAATGAATGTACCCCACTCCTAACGTGGCTTCCAGACTCCAGCGTTTGCCCAGCACCCAGTTGTATCCATAGCCTATTCCGGCTCCCGCCATCCAACCCTGGTAGCGCTTGCTACCCAACCCGGATGATGAAGGGGTGATGCCAAAGGGAAGCATACCGCCGTAGTTGAACTCCCCGCCCAGCAGGTGTGCTCCGAAGAAGTGACCGGAGAAACCGCTGCACAGCCAATAGCGCGCTTCGGGCTGGAGCATCCAGAGTTTCATCTTCTTATTGTCCGAGAAGCTCCACGGATTGTAGTTGGCAGACATTTCGAGCGTCCAACGGGGAGCTACCTCATACTCTACTCCGAGATTAATGGTAGAGGTGATGTCGTACAGCAAATTACTTTTCACTGCAAGACGCTGCGCCGAAGCCGTTCCGGATAGAAGCGAAACAAGTAGGGTAATCATGAAAATCGTAAAATTCTTTCGCATATTCTCTTTCGTTTTATTCGTAATCTTTTACCTGTTTATAGAGGTTAATTTTCCTTTTGCTGCTTTTAGAAATTTCATCTGTTTACATAACACAGATTATTAATGTGCATTTCATTAGTAATCAAGTAATTAAAAAAGGAAAACCGTTTCAATGCTATCCGGCATGAACGATTTTCCTGAAACAAAAAGAAAAACAAGGATGTATCGGGACTTCGGTCTGATACCATTCTGTCCTTAAAATACACGCAGTAATGAAGAGTTTCCCCTTTAAACACCAACAAAAGAAACTCAACATGCCGTTATAAATGACAAAATGACAATCAAGCCTTTGCTTCGATACATCCGTTTTTCTGAAACAAAAAATGAAACATGGCGATAAAACAACGAAATTATTAACTTTAAATCGAGTACATAAAATGGAACTGAACTACATTAAAGAACACACCTCATGCGTGAACTACAAGACCGAGGAAGACGCCGGTTTCGCACTGAAAGAAGCTGCTTCGGGAGAACATTTCGACAACCGGCAACAAAAGATTAAGGCCAACCACCTGATATTTATTTTGTCAGACGAAGTCAGCATCACCAAAGACAGCAAGGAAGAAACAAGAGTCCGTGCGGGCGAATTCATCTTCATTCCCCTTTCATCCCATTACACGGGCACGGTTATCCAGCCGGGCACATACATCAGTCTGTCATTCTTTCACGATGCAATCTCATTGTGCGACAAGCACATGCTTAGCAGCTATTTAGACGAAGTCCAGCACACACCCCTATGCTTCGAACCGCTTTCCGTGCGTGCCCCTTTGGACACGTTCCTGCATCTGCTGGAGTCCTATCTCCAGGCGGGCGTCAACTGCAAGCACCTGCACGAACTCAAAGAGCGCGAGTTGTTCATCATCTTCCGCACAGCCTACACAAAGAGCGAAATAATCCAACTCCTCTACCCTATAATGGGAATTGAGATAGACTTCAAGGCAGCCGTTCTCAAACACAAAGACCGGGTGCGCAGCAAACAAGAGCTGGCAGAATTGTTGGGCATGAGTGGTTCCGAACTTCACCGCAAGTTCACGCAAGAGTTTGGAGAAACCGTTCAATCCTGGCTTCAGAAACAAAAAAACAAGGAAATACTATCCCGACTCAATTACGATTTCATCTCTATAAAAGAGGTGGCATACGAGTTGGGCTTCACCTCCGCAGCCGGTTTCAACAAGTATTGCAAGAACAATTTCGGCTGCTCACCCAGCGAATTAAGGCAGGAAATTAAAAAAAAGCAGCAAAAATAAACACTGATATTCAGCGTTTTGTAATTTTGGATAACAGATTGGTTAATTTGGATAACTGATTGATGGATTTGGATAACGCAATATCCAAAAATATCCTTTACCTTTGCAACATCAAAGAACAGGGACAAAGTATATATAGCGAAAGCAAGTAGAAAAGTTCGGTTTATTTGAGTCGTTTCTTAGGTTTTATCTGTGTTATGTAGACAGATGAATTTTTCACCTGCATTTTTAATACAATCCGATACGGCATCCGCCACGTTTTCATTGACCTTGTTCAGGGTATCGACCGCAAAGGAATTCAGGTAGATTTGGGTTGTCTTTTCGGACGTATGTCCCATTCCCTCACTGATTAAGGATATCGGGATACCTTCATTCTTGGCTATGGTGGCCCACGAGTGCCGCGCCACATAAGTGGTGAGCGGAATGCCTATGTTGAGCAATGTGCCCAAGCGTTTGAGGTAACGGTTGACCGTGCCCAAAGAGTAGCGGTATTGCGTGTAGGCATCTCGCGGTGACTGCCCGTGGATATAAGGAAAAATGTACGGGCCGGATGTCCTGTATTTTTCAATAATCTCCTTCATGGCGGGCAGCAGTCCTATCTGCAACCGTTGCCCGGTTTTGCTGCGGGTGTAGAATATCGTATCGCGCACAATGCCATCGTGCTTGAGGCGGATTACATCGACGAAGGACATGCCCCGGCAGTAGAAACTGAACATGAACAGGTCGCGCGCCGCTTCCAACTGGGGATACCGCCGCAGGTCGGCCGAGGCGATGAGCGCTATCTCTTCCTTGCTCAACGCCCGTTTCACCGTTTCCTGCCTGCGCACGTTCAGCCCGGCAAAGGGATTTTCGCCACATACCCTGATGCCTTGCTTGCGTGCCTTATTGTACACCGCCCGGAAATTGCTGAGGTACATGTGGATGCTGTTCTCCGAAATGCCGCGCATGCGCAGGTAATGTATATAGTCCGTGACGAACACATAGTCAATGTCTTTGAAGTTGATTTTCCTCAAACTGCAAAAGCGCAACAGCGAGTACAGCCCGCTTGTGTAGGAAGCGGCAGTGCTTTGCTTCCCCTCTTCGAGCAGGGTATCGATGTATTGCAGGATGAATTTATCCACACTCTGGTCGTACTGCTCCTTCCGGTGTTTCAGCATGAGGCGCTCCAGCGTAAAGCCGGGATCGGTTCTCTCCAGCAGACGGTAGTTCCTGACAAGGTCTTCTTTCTCGTTCCTGATAAGACGGTTGACGAGGCTCACTTCCCTACGGGTGAGGATACCCTCGGACGAATAAACCACCCGGTCGGCATCCCGCCGGTAATTCGACTCGTGGACCCGCCACCCCAAAGAGTATTCTTTCTTCTTACGGCAGTACAGCACGCGAATCGCAAGGGAGTAAACTCCCGCCGCGCTCGCTTTACAAGGATGTATGACAACACGAATACTCAACTTTTTCTTCTTGTTTTGTAAGTTCATTTACCAATTAAGCATTACTGCCTGCGTAAAAGTACACATTTTGCACCTAAACACAGAACTTGTTACTAAAATAATGAATAAAAAAATTGTTTTAGCAACAAATGAGAGGGGGGATTGTTTTAAATGCCAAGGAAGTATACAGCTTATTATTTTATTAAAGGACCCGATCTCTTTATTCTTATGATAAAAAATATGTTTGGAAAAGAAAATATCCGATAAACCCTTCTGCTAAAAAATATTCCCTATCTTTGCGACACTAAAAATGTGTTAAACATGGCGAATGCAGCTTTCAAATATCAGTCGGAAATAGATGTCTTAATCAATGAATATTGATATGAAGACAATAAACGGTTTCAGTATCAATTTTGATTTCAGTAAACTTATTAAAGTTGCTGACTTGATTTACCATGATGGCCCTTTATTGTCTCATTACGTAAGCAACAAGGGAGAAAACTACTTATTCTACTGGGTGGATGTAGATAATGAATATAACAGGTGGGTCGTTATCAGAACCGATATTTTTTCAATACAACAGTATTTAGAAAAGAAAAGTACGCTACATTCCATAATAACACAACCTAATGACGGATTTGTATACACCGTAGATATTGATGATAAGATACATTATCATAACATTAAACTTGTGCCGATTGCCAACTTGCCAGAAGAATACACTCCAACGGAAAATTCTTACTATGCCTTTGAAATCGAAGACAATATTGATTTAGCTGCTATTTCTCAAAACAAAGAAAAAATAAAAGATATTCTTTTCTCATTTTTTGAAGCGGAAAGCGAGAATCCTATAACAAAGAATTCCCTCTCTTAATTATTAGGAGAAAGATTTCTTCACTGCATTCTCTACATAAAGGGGTCTGTCGCACAAAAAAAGCGGCAGGCTCTTTTTATTTATATCCCCCGGTAAAAATGCAGAATAAAAGCCCCCCATGTGACAAACTGAAAATTCATGCGACAGATAGGGAAAATATCAACCTAATTATTTATCTTTGTTAGCTTGAAAAGTTAGCATACCCAAAAACAATAAGACAATGAAAGATTTCTTGAAATTTACACTCGCCACCGTAACCGGTATTGTTATATCGAGCGTTGTGTTGTTTTTCATCAGTATTCTCGTAGTTTTCAGTATGGTTTCATCCTCGGAATCGGAAACGCAAGTACGTAAGAACTCCGTCATGATGCTGGACTTGAACGGTACACTGGTCGAACGCAGCCAGGAAAACCCACTGGACCTTATTATGAAGGATGATTACAAGACATACGGACTGGACGATATTCTCTCTTCCATTAAGAAAGCGAAAGAGAACGAGGATATCAAAGGTATTTATATTCAGGCTACTTCACTGGGAGCGGGGTTCGCCTCGCTGGAAGAGATTCGCAATGCTCTGAAAGACTTCAAGGAATCGGGTAAGTTTGTCGTAGCCTACGGTGATGCCTACACGCAGGGGTTATACTACCTGTCCAGCGTGGCCGATAAAGTCCTGCTGAACCCGCAAGGTATGCTCGAATGGCGGGGACTGGCAGCTACTCCTATGTTCTTCAAAGATTTATTGGAGAAAGTGGGCGTGGAGATGCAGGTGTTTAAAGTGGGTACATACAAATCGGCAGTAGAGCCGTTTATCTCCACCGAAATGAGTGCAGCCAACCGCGAGCAGATAAATGTATACCTGTCGTCCATCTGGGGACAGATTACGAACGCCGTTGCCGAATCGCGCAACCTGTCCGTAGAGGCATTGAACAAGGAAGCCGACCGCATGCTGATGTTTTACCCCGCAGAGGAAAGCGTGAAGAACGGACTGGTGGACACCTTAATATATAAGAATGATGTACGCGACTACCTGAAAAACCTGGCAGGCATCGACAAGGACGACAACATGCCGATACTGGGCATTCAGGACATGAAAAACGAGAAAAAGAACGTGCCCAGAGACAAAAGCGGAAACGTAATAGCCGTATATTATGCGTATGGTGAGATTGACGGCGGTTCGTCCGCCTCTACCGACGAGGGTATCAACTCCGAAAAGGTTATCAAAGACCTGCGTAAGCTGAAAGATAACGAAAATGTAAAAGCCGTAGTGCTGCGTGTGAACTCTCCGGGCGGCAGCGCATACGGTTCCGAACAGATATGGTACGCCGTAAACCAACTGAAAAAGGAGAAACCGGTAATCGTATCCATGGGCGATTATGCCGCATCGGGCGGTTACTACATCTCCTGCAATGCCGATACCATCGTTGCCGAACCTACCACACTGACCGGCTCTATCGGTATCTTCGGAATGATGCCCAACGCCAAAGGGCTGACGGAGAAACTGGGTGTGAACTTCGACGTAGTAAAGACCAACCCGTATGCCGACTTCGGCAACCTGACACGCACCATGCACGACGGTGAAAAGGGATTGCTGCAGATGTTCGTCGACGACGGCTACGAACTCTTCCTGACCCGCTGCTCCGACGGACGCGGCATCAGTATGGAAGAACTGGACAAGATAGCGCAAGGTCGTGTATGGACCGGAAGCACCGCCAAAGAACTGGGACTGGTGGACGAATTGGGCGGCCTGGACAAGGCGTTGGAGATTGCCATTGCAAAAGCAGGTGTAGACGCTTACACCGTAATGAGTTATCCCAAGAAAGAGGGTTTCCTGGAAAGCCTGATGAATACGAATCCCGGAAATTATATCAAGGGGCGCATGCTGAACGGCAAAATGAGCGATATGTACCGTCAGTTCAGCATCATCGAGAACTTTGACAAGATAGACCGCATACAGGCACGCGTACCGTTTGAACTGAACATACAATAAATTTAAATGAAAGATGCATCCGTAAAAATACATCATTGGCTATATCCCTTGTCCTGGCTCTACGGGGCAGGGGTGTGCTTGCGAAACAAACTCTTTGACTGGGGCTGGCTCCGGTCAAGGAGTTTTGACGTTCCTGTGATATGTGTAGGCAACATCGCCGTAGGTGGAACGGGCAAAACGCCGCATACGGAGTATCTGATAAAGTTATTGCAGAATGAGGGCATAAACGTAGCCACACTGAGCCGCGGATACAAACGGAAGAGCAAAGGTTACATACTGGCAACCGCCGAAAGCAGCGTACAGAAAATCGGCGATGAACCCTATCAGATAAATCGCAAGTTTCCAGATATACGGGAAGAGGAAGATGAAAAACGCTGTCACAGCATCGCGCAGTAGCTAACATTTAAGAGTCCAGCCGTGGATGCAGTGTTACTGGACGATGCCTTCCAACATCGCCATGTAAAGGCAGGAATGAATATCCTGCTGACCGACTATCACCGGTTGCTGTGTGACGACGCCCTGTTGCCTGCCGGAAGACTGCGCGAACCCGCCTGCGGGAAAAACCGCGCCCAGATAGTCATTGTAACAAAGTGTCCGGATGATATCAAGCCGATAGATTTCAACATCATCACCAAGAGGTTGAATCTGTATCCGTACCAGCAACTGTATTTCTCCAGATTCCGCTATGGCTCGCTGATGCCACTGTTCCCCGAAAAGGCAAAAGGCAGAATTACCTGCACCGGAGACGAACAGGTGCTACTCGTTACGGGCATCGCCTCTCCCGCCCCACTGGTGGAAGAAGTGAAATCCTACACCCCCAGCGTCAGCCTGCTGGAGTTCGGCGACCACCATGACTTCGGCGAGAAAGACTTGCAGGTCATCGAGAAACAATTTAAGCAGTTGAAGGGAGACAACAGGCTGATTATCACGACAGAGAAAGATGCTACCCGACTGAAGAACCATCCCAACCTGAACGAAACGCTGAAGCCGTACATTTATGTGCTTCCCATCGAAATAGAGTTTTTACAAAATCAACAATATATATTTAACCAAAACATTATTGGCTATGTTAGAACGTATTCAAGAAACCGCAGCTTATCTGAAAGGTAAGATGCACACGCATCCTGAGACAGCAATTATCCTCGGAACCGGACTTGGCAGCCTTGCAGGTGAGATTACCGAGAAGTATGAAATAAAGTATGAGGATATTCCCAACTTCCCCGTTTCTACGGTAGAGGGACACAGCGGCAAACTGATTTTCGGCAAGCTGGGTAATAAGGATATTATGGCCATGCAAGGACGCTTCCACTTCTATGAGGGATATTCCATGAAGGAAGTGACCTTCCCGGTACGTGTAATGCGGGAACTGGGTATCAAGACCTTGTTTGTTTCTAATGCCAGCGGCGGTACGAATCCCGATTTTGAAATCGGCGACCTGATGATTATCACCGATCACATCAATTTCTTCCCCGAACATCCACTGCACGGCAGGAATATTCCGTATGGCCCGCGCTTCCCGGACATGAGCGAGGCGTACGATAAAGAGCTTATCCGCAAGGCGGATGCAATTGCCGCTGAAAAGGGTATCAAGGTGCAACACGGTGTGTACATCGGCACGCAAGGGCCTACGTTTGAAACTCCGGCGGAATACAAGATGTTCCGTATCCTGGGTGCGGATGCGGTAGGTATGTCTACCGTTCCCGAAGTAATCGTAGCGAACCACTGCGGTATCAAAGTGTTCGGCGTATCGGTTATCACGGACTTAGGTGTGGAAGGCAAGATTGTAGAGGTTTCCCACGAAGAAGTGCAGAAAGCTGCGGATGCCGCACAGCCGAAGATGACGGAGATTATGAGGGAGTTGATTAACAGAGCGTAAGTAAATAAATGGTTGAAAGTTGATAGTCGGGAGTTGAAAGTTGCCGTGCAGTGTAAGTACGCGGTAACTATTCGCTTTTAACTATCAACTTTAACCTTTCAACTAATTAAGATGAGAACAGAAATAGCAACTCTCGGTGAGTTCGGCCTCATCCGCCACCTGACCGAAAGTATCGAATTAAAAAACGAATCAAGCCGGTACGGCATCGGGGATGATGCCGCCGTCCTCTCCTACCCGGCGGACAAAGAAGTGCTGGTAACCACCGATTTGTTACTGGAAGGCGTACATTTCGATTTGACGTATGTACCTTTGAAACATTTGGGATATAAATCGGCCGTAGTAAATTTTTCCGATATATATGCCATGAACGGTACACCCCGACATATAACCGTTTCGCTAGGACTGTCCAAACGTTTCAGCGAAGAGGATATGGAGGAGTTGTATGCCGGCATCCGCCTTGCCTGTGAGGAATATGGAGTGGATATTGTAGGCGGGGATACCTCTTCTTCCTATACGGGACTCACAATCAGCATCACTTGTATCGGTGAAGGTGAGAAAGGAAAGGTCGTTTATCGCAACGGTGCCAAAGAGACTGATCTTATCTGTGTTTCCGGCGATTTAGGTGCAGCCTATATGGGCTTGCAACTGCTGGAACGTGAGAAGAGCGTCCTTAAAGGGGGTGACAAAGATTTACAACCTGATTTCGCTGGCAAAGAGTATCTGCTGGAACGGCAACTGAAACCGGAAGCCCGCCGCGACATTATTCAGAAGTTGGCTAAAGAAGGTATTCAGCCTACTTCCATGATGGATGTTTCCGACGGCCTATCCTCGGAATTACTGCATATCTGCACGCAAAGCAAGGTCGGTTGCCGCATCTATGAGGAGCATATTCCCATCGACTACCAAACGGCCGTCATGGCAGAGGAGTTCAACATGAACCTAACAACTTGCGCCCTCAACGGCGGCGAGGATTACGAACTGCTGTTCACCGTGCCCATCGCCGACCATGAAAAGGTTTCCGAAATGGAAGGCATTAAGTTGATAGGCCATATCACTAAACCGGAACTGGGATGCGCCCTCATCAGCCGCGACGGACAGGAATTTGAACTGAAGGCACAAGGCTGGAATCCGCTTAAAGAGGAATCTGCCGCTCAGCAGGAAGAGGTTGAATAGACAAAATGCCCCAAAACCGGGGAAAAGAGGATATCAAATAGAAATCCGAAAATGACAAAACCTCAAGAATAAAATAAAAGAAGAAGGCATAAATAACGGATTTATTCCATACTCTTCTAAAAAAATATACGCTGATAATTAACTATATAGAGAATTATCAGCGTTTTTTATTTCCTAACCTCTTGCATAGTCCAAAACTTTCACTACCTTTGCAACCGCAAAAGAGATAAAAATGGTGCCATAGCTCAGTTGGTAGAGCAAAGGACTGAAAATCCTTGTGTCCCCGGTTCGATTCCTGGTGGCACCACTTTAAAAAATGATGTAATCCTTGAATTTCATTGAAATTCAAGGATTTTTCGTTAATGACCTTACCAAATCCTTTTAACTATGATTGACTCACAGTATATCTTTCCGGCAACACTTTCTGCCTTGACAATTCTGGCAACGGTACTGAATTTTACAGCACATTTTTCGAATGGTGAGTATCTTTCATGGAAAGCATTCAACAGAATATCACTTGCTACCCTTCTCTCCATGACCGTGTGTATTTTCGCCTGGATGATTCACTCACGGGCAGGGATGCTATCATCGCTTCAATTAGTAGAAAATAATCTGGGAAATATGGCGCTGATACTTCTGGGAAGCATGTTTGTCGTATATCAAGAGTTTATATTGTTCAAGAATGTGCTGTCCTGGATAGGACGTAAAGCAGTGCCTATGGATTTAAGCTATTCCTTATACGCTATTCTTGTTCCATTGGTAGTGATGATTATCAAAATCCCATTCAGCAGTCCGCTGGATATGTTTCCCAAGAATAATATATGGGGAGCGTTATGTTTCGACTTCCGCTTCTGGCACTTTATGACGGCACTTTCACTGGTATATGCCGTTATTATGATTGTCATTCAATTCATCCAGTTCGTTACCGCGCTACGGCAAAGCGGTAAACGTCTTCTATCGGTATGTGTAATCTATTTCCCGGTAATGTTTTCCTTATTCATATTGTCGATGTATGCCGTAATAGGAGTGGTGCTTCTCTTCATCATAAAATTTGCATTGAGTGTCATGGAAGAGAATAGCAGGAAATAAATTAAATAAAGGTTATTCTATATACATCAAACATCTATTATCCTTCTTTTTAAAACGCTTCAACCGTTCCAGCTTCTCGCTTTCACCTTCTTTGGCAGGAAACGTTACCTGGCCGGTGTCCTTGTTATAATCGTATAATTCCCGTGCAGGAACCACATAAACTTGCTCCGGAGCATCATTAACCCATCCAAAGCCAAAAACGTAAAACAGACTTTTTATCGGACGGTTCAGTTGGTTAATATTCATATATACCTCGTACTTCTCAATATCCTTCCTGTCAAGATAAAATCCAACTTTACTTCTCCATTTACATTCTACGGCTATTATCTCTCCGACCTTATAAATCCTGCTCCTATCTACAGCACATTCCAATAACAAATCCGGAGATGAAGAAGACAGAGGCCGATATCCCTCAACATATTTATCACCTCGCCAATCCAGAAGCCGCCAGAATATTTTTCCTGTATCCAAGTCGGAACATCCATCTTTACTGATATTAGAATTTTTCACAACCCACTCTTCAAACCTGTCTCCCAAATATTTATTCTTGTTACTTTCTTTAAAGTATTGAAAGGTGTCCATGAACCGATATTGAAAAACATTCACACAGTCATCTATAAACCTATTTAATATTTTCATTGTCATAACAAACTGCTTCTATATCATTATTCATCATCTATGAAGGTGTTTCAGGGAGCTTCATTACCTCAGTACAGATGTGGCTCGCAATAAACCACCTGCAAAAATAAAGTAATATTTAGTTCAAACAAATATTTACAAATAAAGAATAAGCATTCTTGATTACAAAAGCACAAAACAAACACCCAAATAAAAAATCAGACTTTTTTCTGTTTTTCCCAATTCTTTCCAGATTCCTTTCCCATCTTTGCAATACGAAAACAAATAAAGTATTAATCATTAAAAATAAAGAAGTATGAAAAAGTTTATTATGATGTTAGTTTGTATGTTTGCAGTGCACACAATGGTAATGGCAGATAACGATAGACCGATACAGGTAAACCAGTTACCGGCAAAAGCGCAGACATTTATCAAGACTTATTTCAAAAACCATAAAGTGGCATTAGCCAAAATGGAATCGGGAGTATTCTACAAAAGTTATGATGTAGTCTTTACAAATGGAGAAAAAGTAGAATTCGATAAAGCGGGAGAGTGGAAGGAAGTGCGGTGCAGACAAAGTGAAGTTCCCGCACAAGTTGTACCGGAAGCAATCCGTAATTATGTAAAGACCAACTATCCGGATGCAAGAATTCTCGAAATAGAATTCGATCATAATGAATATGAGATAAAATTGTCCAATCGTTGGGAAATTACATTCGACTCTCAAATGAGAGTAATCGATATCGACGATTGACAATGCCTGCCCTCAAAACATTAGGGATTAAAATACAAGAGTACAAAAACAGTTGTTCGAGTAAACTCCGAACAACTGTTTTTGTTTAAAAGCCCCATATATATCAGTCGGCAGATTATCAGCTCTTTTGAGAGCAAATAACACATTATTTAATATCTGCTCTCCAAACATTCCGTACATCATGAAAAATAAATGCCGCAATAAAGAATATAAACGCTTTATTTTTATACTTTTACACTCATTAAACAGCAAATTCAAATTATATAAACGATGGATAATTCAACTAACAATAAAAATATATTCCAGTCGGAGCTGCCTTGTGAAAAGAAAAACGGACACAGCATAATCCAAGAATTCATAAACAACTACCCTTACGGTGTCCAGGACTTAATAAAATTGCTCGAATGTGGTTATCAAATTACTTATGAAGATAGAAAAATCATGAAAGAGCAGTTCCCCACCGACACCTATAAATATTATGCTACTTTCTCCAGATTAGCATTCAAATTGTATCAGGAAGGGCAAGCTGAACTAATAACAACTCTAATTACTTCCGGAGTGGACCTTTCAGGAACAATTTATACGATTGAAGCATTACTTTCCAACAAACCCGAATATTTCAGTTTTCAAACCAATGTATGGGTATGTATCGCTAATAACGCAATAACCCATTACAAAAATCATTGGATATTTTGTGAGGCAGCACTCAAACAAAGCGGTAAATGGGAAGAGGTTTACAAAGCAGAGTCATTCCTAAGAAAACACAACAAATTAGATAAAAATGAAATCATAGCATGGAAGAAACCTAAAGAATACAAAATATTAAAGCTGCTCTATCCTCAATTGCAAGTACCGGCTGTCCGTTTCTTAGAAGACGAACAACCCGACCCTTACCAAACGGCCATCTCCCTCTTTCATAAAACCGAACTATCAGATATGTTGGAAACATTAAGCATAAGTATAGAGAAAGAACGTCCGGTTTGGGGATATCATCACATAGCCGGTGCTACTGCTGAAGAGAAAATCAATACACTATGGCATACATTTCCCCACGAAGAATTCCTTGAGGCATTGTTTTACCTCGCTGATCACAAACACTCTTCTTCCATACTCAACCTACTGATAAAAGAGGAAGCTAATGAAATTAGAGATGCCATACACGCCCCCAATACACTTCACAAGTTACAAACAGGGCTGGAAGTAGGAAGAATATATCATCCGGAGTTTCTACTTCTATTATGGGAGTTAGGATACAGGCACAAAAAAACGGAAGATTGGCAAAAAGACAATAGCCTGACAAATACTACGAAAATGAGGCTTTATTGTTTAGACAAACTATTCGACAATACACTAAACATCGATTTAAATATTAACTAGTAGTATTATCCAGGCAGTGTGCCTGATTGAAGACATCAGGAACAACCGCATTACTTTTACCAATCATCCTAATTGGAAATCACGTATAAACAGTATACGCAGTGCATCCAATCATCCCTTAAATAATTATTGGGGATACATTGATATGGCTTTAGATAATTTCCATACAAAAGAAGGCCAAAGCATGAGAACGTATCTATGCCAGAAAGAACCGGGAATCAAGCTTGATAATAAAGAGGAGACTATTGTAAAAGAGACAAACCTTTATAAGGCATTGACTATTTTATATCCGGATATTTATAATTAAATCATACTTATAAATACCGCTCCCCTTTACTGAAAAAAGAAGAATCCCAGTGATATTCGGACAAAGATTGAATAGCGTAAGCAGTCAAAAAAAGCTATTCGCAACGGCAATAAGTATTTGCACCGCACGTACAACGGGGCAATAGTTGCTCGCTCAACTCATCGCGATAGAACTCGTACAGTTGCCGATACATTGTTTCATAGAGGGTTGCTATTTGTTGCTCCTGTTCACCCTCGCTTTGAAAACGATTTTTAAAAGGGTCTTCAAAGTTAAAATGCACCTGCCGTTTGGCATTGAGGGTGAGGAAGTTCAGTTCTTCCTCAGCTTTTTTACACAGGATAACAACATAGTCCCATGACCGATGCGCATATACTCCGACGCCGGAAGGCTTTTTACGCGATATGCCGTAACCGTTTTGCTCCATCACATTGCATACAACATCGGGAACGCAATTTCCTTCCATAACTCCTGCCGTAGAAATATTCATCCCTCTGCCAAATGTGTGCAGGAGTTCTTGTGCGATACGGCTGCGGCACGTATCCTCATTACTTACTAATAATATGTCCATTGTGTATTATTTTACCAGTTCTAAATATTCACCATATCCTTCTGCCTGCATCTTCTCTTTAGGGATAAAGCGCAAAGAGGCGCTGTTGATGCAATAACGCAATCCGCCTTTATCGGCAGGACCATCTGTAAAGACATGTCCCAAATGGGCATCACCTGTTTTGCTACGGACTTCCGTACGTACCATTCCGTGAGTGGTATCTGCTTTCTCCTGAATCAGCTTGCGGTCAATCGGCTTGGAGAAACTGGGCCATCCGCAACCGGAATCGAACTTATCGGTAGAGACGAACAAAGGCTCACCCGTAGTAATATCCACATAGATGCCCGGACGGTGTTCATCCCAGTAGGCATTACGGAAAGGCGGTTCGGTGGCGTTTTTCTGAGTAACGGCATACTGTTCTGCGGTGAGTTGCGAACGCAATGTTGCATCATCAGGCTTACTGTAAGCCGCCACCGGTTTCTTCATCTTTGCTTTACGTGCCAGGTCGAATAGCACAGGATTGATATGGCAGTAGCCGCCCGGATTTTTATCCAAATAATCTTGATGATACTCTTCTGCCGGATAAAAATTCTTCAACGGCTCAATTTCCACTTCCAGCGGGTGAGTGTAATTGACAGCCAGACGGCTAACGGTTTCACGGATAACAGGCAGATCGGCTGTATCGGTATAATAAATGCCTGTGCGATACTGAGTACCACGGTCATTTCCCTGACGGTTCAGACTGGTAGGGTCAATTGTCTTGAAATAAAGGTCGATAAGAAAAGGCAAGGTCACCTTATCAGAATCATACTGTACTTTTACGGTTTCGGCAAAGTCCGTAGTACCTGTACAGACTTGCTGATAGGTAGGATTGGCTATATTTCCGTTTGCATATCCCACTTGGGTAACTTCTACACCTTCTATTTGCTTCAGGAAATGTTCGGTTCCCCAGAAACATCCGCCTGCCAGATAAATTTCTTTCATTGACTTCATATCGTTTCTCCTTTCCGCCTGACCGGTCGATTTACCGACACAGGACAGACAACTTATTAGCATTACAAAAATAAAGATTATTTGCTTCATACCATTTACCATATATGAAGTAAAAAACAAAAAAGTCAACGCAATGGTTGACTTTTTCAAATAATATTGTTTATTATCAGAAGCTGAATTTCTCCAGTTTCATAGAAGCAAGGCTTTGTATTTTAGGAACCAAAGTCACAAAATGCGCCGCCTTTTCGTGTGCAGCCAAAGACTCCTCATCTTTCCATGTTTCGCAAATCATAAGGACATCTTCACGGGTTGCACTTTCAAAGATGTCATAAGCAATGCAACCGTTATCCTTCAGGGAACAAGCTACCAGTTCTTTTGCAACTTCCATCACAGCAGCACGGTTATCCGCACTCACTTGAATAAAAACATTCAGTCTAAGCATATTCATATCTATTTTAAGTATGGCGCAAATTTATATAGAATAAATAAGAAGTCCGTTAAGATTCTGTGTAATTATTCCTCAAATGTGTTACCCGTTTCTACAACACTCTACATATTTCTACATTGGACTTTTCGGGACAACTTCGCACAATCAGCCTGTAAATCAATTATATACCGACAAGCAATACAGTTTGGCATTCTATTTGTCCTATGATAAGTGTTAGAGATGATAACCCCAAATATTCACTAAAAATCAGAAAGTTATGAAAAAGGTATTAGCAGCATTAGTAATGGTTTTAGGAACAGGAAGTTCTGTAGTATTCGCACAGGAAGTAAACAACTCATCAGCAATCGTGGCAGAAGCACAAGTTCCGCAAGACGAATTTGTGAAAATCGACCCGACAGAATTGCCACAGGCTGTTATGCAGACATTAGCCAAAGATTATGAAGGTGCATCTGTAAAAGAAGCCTACGTAAAAGAAACGGAAGAGACCACACTCTACAAAATCATCATCGTCACCCAAGACGGTCAGGAAGCGGAAACGCTTTTAAACGAAAAAGGCGAAATTGTCAAAGAATAGTCTTTTCTAAATGTAAATCTCATTAAAGAAAGAATTCCGGTTCGTGACGAATCGGAATTTTTTTATCCGCAAAACACATACGTACCCACAGAGATTATTTGTACATTTGTTGCATCGTATTTAGATGCAGTATCCTATGAAAGTCAAGATAGAAGAGAGTTGGCGGCAACGTTTACAAGAAGAATTCGACAAGCCCTACTTTGAAAGATTGGTATCATTTGTGAAAAGCGAATACGGACGTGCCAACGTGCTGCCGCCGGGACACCTTATCTTTCATGTTTTCAACTCATGCCCTTTTGAAAAAGTAAAAGTGGTTATCTTAGGACAAGATCCCTACCCCAACCCCGGACAATATTACGGGATATGCTTTTCCGTACCGGAAGGAGTAGCCATACCGGGATCACTCGCCAATATATTCAAGGAGATACATCGAGACTTGGGCAAACCGATTCCTACTTCCGGCAATCTGGACCGCTGGGTGGCTCAGGGAGTATTCTCCATGAACTCTGTCCTTACGGTACGCGCCCACGAAACCGGTTCGCACCGCAACATGGGCTGGGAAACTTTCACAGATGCGGTAATCAAGAAATTAAGTGATGAACGGGAACATCTCGTATTCATGCTTTGGGGAGCTTATGCCAAAGAAAAGGCAGCCTTGATAGACAGCAGCAAGCATCTTATTCTGACAACCGTCCATCCTTCACCCCGTTCCGCCGAATACGGTTTCTTCGGTTGCAGGCACTTCAGCAAGGCCAACGATTATTTACGGAGCAAAGGCATTGAGGAGATAGACTGGTAAGACAAAGCCCAATCTTACAGCACTCCGTATACACAGATGCCGAACCGTGCGAAATCTCCCAAACAAGGGTCGACCGGAAAGACTTCCGCCAAAGCCTCGGTTATGTTCCGCGCATTCTTCAGAGAGAATGTTTCCGTATCGGTAAGCCCCAAAAGATAAGCCACCCTGCAAACGTGCGTATCCAAAGGAATCAGCAAATCGCGACGGTCAAAGCTCTTCCAAATGCCGAAATCCACTTCCGACTCTTTCCGTATCATCCACCGCAGAAACATATTCAGTTTCTTTTGAGGGCTCTTGGCTGAAACTTCCAGAAATGCGCACAGCTTCTCCATCGGTGTACCCGGATAAACCGACAAGGCATCTTCCAAACTATCAAAACGGGTATAGGCAGCGTGTAGCCGGGCAAAGTAAGTATAAAAATCCGCATGGGAAAGCATACGGTAAAAGCTGCTCCTATCTGTCGGCAGGAAATCTTCTTTCCATCTGCAGGACAAGACATACCGGTAGGGTGAAGCTCCCATTAAACCATGCAGTCCGTCCGCTTTCTTCAATATCTGCCTGCGGTTGCCAAAACTCATTATAGCTGTGAGCAAGCCGCTAACCTCAATATCCTGTTTCTGCGTATACCGATGCGGAAACTGAACAGGATCACCTTGTATAAAGGCTGCACAATGATATTCTCTTGCCCACGCCAAGAGCTGCAATCGGGTTTTCTCGGTCATACTTTGTAATATTCAGCAATTTTCAGTTTCTATTTCTATTTTTCCATCCGGCCCTGCACCCTGCCACTATCCATACAGCAACAACGAACGGTGCGGTGAGGGTTGTTATTCCCCACTTCATACCGCCTATCTGGAGTAAGACGGACAGCAATACAGCCACTGTGGCCCACGCGCCGCCTTTCCATGTTTTATCTCCCAAAGCAATGGCGCACAACACTCCGTTATATCCCATCAATCCAGCATTCAAAACAGCATCATCCACTCCCAACAGCAGAGCGAACGGAATGGGAAGCCCCGCTCCCAATACAGCATAAAAGCCATTGATACGGGAATTAACCATGATACCCAGCAGGAAGAGCACTCCTGCCAATACAGTATTCCCCTGAAACATCACCTGACCGATGTTCAGACAAAAAGCCTGCAAAAAAGAGAGTGACTGGGCTGTCACTGCATTCCCGGAAGGCAATAGCAAAGACGGCATCATCCCTCTGCAAGCAGCCAACAATATCCACACCGAAAGGATGAAAGGAGCGGTAAATCCCGGCACCCGCCGCTGCAAGCTGAAAAGACGGGCTATCCAAGCGGATAAGCACGCACCTGCAACCAACAATGAGAAAGAAGCTACGGAAACCGGCATAAATACTCCGATTGCTATTCCCACCAAAGTACCGTTAAACCCGTAAAGTCCGTTCCTTATATCTTCGCGACTGTAACCGGAAAGGCAAGCCGTTAGTGTACTTACAACATTACCCGCAATCGCCAGCAAGGCCATTTGCCAGGAATTCAGAAGGATACCTGCCAGCATCAATACCCCCGACAGCGCATTGTTCTGAAACATCACCTGGCCTACACCACGCCCTAAAGTAAGAAAAGCGTCTTTCATATACTCTTTCAAAAGCTATTTATATAATATAATCCGCTGCAAAATTACATATGTTTTGTCTTTTCAGATTAAACAAACAATGATTATTAACGAACTTCCGTCCAACAAATATGCGGCAAACCACATTTATAGCAACATCGGACAAGTCCCCTATCCCTTTTTCCCCTTATATATGCATCGTGAACAAACCGATAGTATATTTGGACGCCAAGATGACTCCC
>ENA-ORIN01000029-ORIN01000029.1-human-gut-metagenome-genome-assembly--contig:-NODE-29-length-27892-cov-5.96354_pt1 | contig 27892 bp, 27 predicted proteins | sample MGYA00243031_ERZ508748 | MGnify/ENA primary metagenome ERZ508748 (study PRJEB26277, sample SAMN04329839) | human gut metagenome | biome: human-associated habitat | host: Homo sapiens | place: USA...
CAAAGGACGATTATTCTTAAAGTTCGCAAATTGAGTCGATGATTGGAAGGCAATTGACCAAATGCATCATGCCGCACTCGGTATGATTAACCAACTTGGTGTTTGGACAGAGCAGTCTTTGTGGAAGCAAACTGACCCTGAAGCAGGAACATATAGTATTGATTTGGTTGCAGATTTACAATCAAAAGCCTCTTCTTTGGCGGACGAGAACGCTCCTTTATCAATCTTGTTAAACGCAAACTCTGCGGTTATCGCTACCAGTGATGAGCCTGTTAAGAAAGTCGAATTGGCAAAAATACCGACTTGTATAACAAATGCCCGTTTTGTTACAGTATTGCTCAGTCAAGGGTTAGATAAAGATGTGTCAGCAATGCAGCTTGCCAACCCAAATCTAACTCCTGTAGGAAATATTGGTGCTGCACTTGGATGTGTAGCTTTGGCAAGCGTGCAAGAGTCATTTGCGTGGGTTAACAAATTTAATCTGATTGGGTATTTCCCTGACATTGAAATGGGGTTTGGTGATGTTGCATTGAATGATGGCCAGCAATTGACCAGCACTTTAAAGTATTCTTCTTTAAACAGAACGCAACTGGATACATTGGATGATAAGGGGTATGTTTTCTTGTGCAAATATTCAGGATTAGAAAGTGGAATATATTTCTCAAAAGACCAGACATGCTCCAATGGAGATTACCGGACAGTTGCCAGAAATCGTACAATTCATAAGTCAAGACGCGCTGTACGCAATGCCTTGTTGCCTTATGTACACTCTCCATTAAAAGTGGACCCCGCTACCGGCTACTTATCTTCAGCCAAAAATACAATGTTTCATAATATCGTTTCCGACATTCTCAACACAATGCAAACCAATGAGGAAATTTCCGGTTTTTCGGTGACAATTGACAAGAATCAGAATGTATTGAAGAACGACACACTGATTATCAAATATTCACTTGTTCCGGTAGGTGTTGCATCTTGTATTGAAGTAATAGAAGGTTTGGCACTAACCAATAAATAATAAACAAGATGGCAGCAATAATTAATAATGTAGCATATAGCTGGTCAATGATACGCATTTCCATACCAGCTTTGGATATTTCTGAAGACTCCACTATTATGCAAGGAGTATCTGAAATAAAATGGAATAAAGTTCGTAAAATCGAGAACAACTATGGAATTGGCGGTAATGCCATCAACCGTGGTTTTGGTAATAAGACTTGCACCGCATCTATCACAATGGACTACAACACGGTTTCACAACTGAGAGCGCTGGCTGGTTCTCTGATGGATTTAGGCGAGTTTGATTTGATTATCTCGTTTACCAATGCGTATGCAGGAGCTGATTGGACGGCTGAAACCGTTACTTTAAAGGGATGTATCTTCAATGAAGATGGCATGGAAAGCAAGCAAGACGATACAAATATTGTGAAAGAGTACAATCTGAATCCTTTTGATATTATTACAGGAGAAGGTACAAGTTCTTGGCTGTAATTATAACATTATTATTGTTTTGAAAGCGAGTTGGAAACAGCTCGCTTTTTTTATTTTATATTATTGCCAACTCGATTTAATAGATTGATAAATAAATACTTATCAAGCTGTTTTTAAGAAGTAAAGATAACGATTTTTGCAACCATGCGAATTTCAGTGTTTTGCGTTGCTATGCTATCAAATAACTCTTTAGTTCGTTCCAAACGTTACAATAATTATTTTCGATAAAAAATTTTCATTTTTAGTTCTGTAGTTTTGATAAAAAAATTATTTTTGCAAAAAATATCAATATGAAACTTTTTGAATATGCTTGGTTTACTGATTTTCATGGAACTATAGAAGACCTAAAATTATTAGCCATGAAAGAAGATTGGGATTATAAGAATAGTCCCATCGGGAAAAATCCAATATTAGAAAATTACATAAAGCACACATTCATAAAACTTTACGAAGAGCATAAAGTATTAGAACAAAATGGGTATTCATTATTTAATACAGGATTAGTTACTGATTATCAAGAAGAAATATTTGCATTATGCCAAAAAAATAAAAGACCAGGGTCTATCCAATGGTTTTTCTTAGGATGGCGTAAGGCCAGCGACAGAGATTTAATGAAATTCACCAGTCTGCCCGAAAATGCAAACTACTTTGAGAATTCGTCAGATTTGATATATGACACAAAATTGGAGTTGCGTACCAATGTTAATCATATTATAGATGACAATATAGAAAGATTTCCGAAAGCATTACAATCTATGGATAAATATCAATTGGGAGTTCTGCTTCAAGGTACAATAAACGATGCCATTAGAAGGATTAGACGAAACTATAAAACGGCAGTTCCTCAATATTATGATGGGCGTTTACAATTATTATTACCATTATGTTTGACATCTAAAGCATCTGCCGATTTAGCTTTAGTTATAGAGAAAGAGAACGGGGTTTATCGAGCATCAACATGTCTAACACTTGATATGGCTATAAATAATGCGAGATTAATTGCTAAGCCAGATGACGAATGGTTAAAAGTATAAAAAAAGTTTGTAAATATGAAATGATTGTGCTATATTTGCAATCAAAATTAAGTATAAAAGATTATATCATTTAAACAGAAAAATAAGTTTAGATTTACAAAAAGAAGATACATTTAAAAGACAGATTTAAAGATTGATTATATGAGAGCGCTTTTATGGTGCTCTCTTTTTTTATCTTATTATATGTCTTTTCCGTTTTCTTTATAAAACAGAAACTGAAAAAATCTTTTATCAAATAAACACCAACAATAGTCATTAATCCCAAATATTCCCAAGCATTGAAGTCAATACCTCTTATTTTTTGTAGCACATATAATACTATTTGAATCAACTTTTGTTTGTATTCACTCATCAGTAAATTAAACGATTTTGCAATCGTGTTGGGATCTCTATAAACAACAAATATCAGCATTTAAAAATAAAAAATCATCAATCAGGCAACCATCTTTTTTCTTTTGTTCTATTCATAGATAAAAGACACTAAATATTTAATCAATAGAAATTATGGAAAATCAAAACGATGATTTCCTCATGCCTGAGAAAATTCAGACTGAGATTGAAAAGAAAGTAAAAGAGTTGAAAGATTCGGACCCCAAACTGAAACGTGTATTCCCGATTTTGGTAGAGGGAGATGAAGATGAAGGCGAAAAGCCATACTATATTGGCTACTTTAAGCAGCCATCCTTCCCGGCGTTCAGCAAGTATCTGTCCCTTTCCCAGAAAGACCAAGCCGGTGCCATGCGAGAATTGGCAAAAGACTGTTTTATAGACGGTGACAAGGAATTGATAAAAGACGATTCGCTGTTTATCTACGGTCTTATGCCTCATTTGGCTAAAATCATCGAGATGCGCAAAGGAAGACTCGTAAATTTATCAAATGCTGGGAAGTAAGGGACGATCAGTTTATCCGTCACAGACAGATATTCATACGGCATTATTTTCCCAGCGTAAATATAGATGAATTAGACGATGAAGAGTTTGCGATACTGTCGGAAGAAGCCGCATGGCTTCATAGCAAAATGCTTATAACTCAACAGGCAAACGCGCTTGGTATGCTTGCATAAAGCGTCTCGTTACCCATCTTTTACCAAAGCCCCTTATTCACAATTGGATAAGGGGCTTTTTCAATCTTTCAAGGTATCAAATCGCTATTCTTTAGAAAACATAAAAAGATGGCAGAGAATTATATCGTTAATTATCAGATAAACGTGAACTCCAACCCAGCATTGGAGTCTATACGTAAGTTTCAGCAAGCCACGGCTGAAATGGAAGCGTTGACAAAACGCTTTGACGTTATTGCAAAAAGCATTGGCAAAGTCAACTCTGCATTGGCTTCTATCAATACAAAACCAATTGATATAAAAATTAATACCAGTGCAGCAGAGCAAGGCCTCAAACGTATATTGGGGCACCTGGAGGCAATCAAGAAACAGTCAAAAGCTGTATTGGGAGGGGCTGCAAGTAAGCCTTTGTATTCATTTTCGGATATAAAGAAGCTTCACAATACTATCAATTCAATAAACGGTACTTTAATACAGCCAAAGGCTAATACGGATAACGCCATAAAAAGTCTCGACAAATTATTGGCGAAAATTAATGAGATTAAATCAAATAGCAGGATTACCATAACAGCAAGCGCTGCCGGAGCCTCCAAAGCAGCTTCCAGCAATACCTCCAGAGCCGGTATCCCAGTTGTACGCATGGCAAGGGAAACAGGAGCTGGACACAGTACCTACTTATACCCGTCTACCCGACAGGTATTGGGGCCAACATATGCTAATACGGGAACAAATGTTGCTGGAGAAATGATTAAGGGCATGGGAGTTGCCTATGGACTCAGCTCTTTAATGTCGGGGGTAACTTCTGTTTTTAGGGATGCTTCTGCCTATGATAACATAACTCAAACCACTAAAAACATCCTTCAGGCTCACGATAAAAATATGGGTTTCGAGGCCCGATTTGACGAAATGAACCAACTCATGCGCCAGGTTGGTGTGGAAACCAAATATACGGCCCCGCAAGTTGCTGAAGCCGGTAAATTCTTGGCTATGGCGGGTTTTGATGTTGATCAGATAAAACAAGCCGTTCGCCCTATATCAGATATTGCACTTGTTGGTGATACAGATTTGGGAGAGACAGCGGATGTCGTAACTAACATTATGACCGCTTATGAAATCCCCGCAAAGCAAATGGATAACACAGCCGATATTCTTACAATGACATTCACAAAAACAAACACAACATTGTTGGAGTTGGCAGAATCATTTAAGTATGCTGGTACGGTAGCTCACCAATCAGGACTGGATTTTGAAACAGCATCTGCTGCATTAGGTGTATTGGGCGATGCTGGTTTGAAAGGTTCTCATGCAGGTACAACATTGCGTATGATGTTGTTAAATATGATGAACCCTACAAAAAGGGGACAAGAAGCGTGGGATTTATTAGGTATTAGTACCAAAGACAAGAACGGCAACCTGAGGAATTTTACTGATATTTTGAGCGAATTGCATGAGAAGCAGCAAAGTATATCTTCCGGTGATTTTACAACATTAATCAACGAAATGTTCAGAGTTACCGCAGCGCCGGGTGCGTTGGCATTGATAAATAATGTGGGAAAGGTGCAAGAAGTAACCGGACTCAACAAAAATTCAATGGGGCTTGCTTCAAATTTGGCTGATGAGAAGAAAAACACCATACAGGGTCTGTGGTATCAGATGACTTCCGCATTTACGGAAACTGGAATGCAGGGATTTGAACAGATGCAGGGAGCAATCCGTGATTTTCTCCAACGAATGATTGAGTTGATGAAATCCCCCAAATTTGCCACAGCATTGAAAAACGCAATGGACATGTTCTTGAAAATAGCCAATGTAATCGTTGACGTATTTAACAAGATTATGACCATGTGGAATTGGATACCAAATTGGGGCAGAACAGCATTGCAATGGTTTATAAAAATCCAAATGGTATCAGGTGTTGTTGCGGGAATCGGGCAGAGCATATTAAGCACTGTGTTGATGGTACGTGCAGTGTTTATGGGAGATTGGTTATCAAAATTCTTTTTAAAACCTCTTTCTACTGCTCTCGTCTATATGGTACGGATATATAATATAGAAAAGAGCCGTTATGGTTTAAACAAAGGAAAAGCTATTTTTAATACGTTAGGTGGTAGTTTGTTGTATGGTGGAGGTAAAATCAAGCAGTGGCTTGTTAGTGGAGAATCAATAGGTAATGTTGTTGCAAATAGTGGCGGTAAAACAATAAATAATCTTACCCAAATGGGTGGCGCAACACTATGGGGAATTATAAAAAAAATTACGCGTTCTTTATTAACCAAACCTATAGGCTGGGGCTTGATGGTAGGAGCAGCTATCACTTATATAGGTTCTAAAATTGATGACGCATATAAAATAACAGAAGCCGCCCGCCAGGCCAATGAAGCATGGGCACAAAGTTATCGTAATTTGAATGTCGACAAACTTAAACTGTCAGACCCGGATGCTTTAATGATAGGTAATATGCGCATATTCAATAACGAATTGTTAACCCAAAACGAGCGTATTGCCCAGTCTACTGAATTATGGCATCGTTATTGGATAGAAAAGAACGGTCCCAAACAAAGCGTGGATGATCAGACCAAGTTCTTTGATACAGCCGCAGGCAGAGATCCGGAATTGCTACAACGATTGGAAGCCGCAGACCAATGGACAGGCGTAGATAAAACTTTCCGCTCATTGTTCAATGCTTTGGGAATGAAGCAGACTTTCCAAAAAGGATTGAACGGGGAAAATTATTATGCGTATGAATTGCACGGACGTACTTTAAGCGGGACAAATACAAATGTTTTTGCGAGTAATGGAGAAATAAGCGAACAGGTAGCCGTTCAAATGATGCTGGCTCAATTGGCGGATCATAATTCCAAAGAGAATCTGGATTTGAGCAAATATCTTTTGCACACAGCCACTTCTGCTCGCAATTCCAAGGATTTGTCTATTATATTAAGGAATGCCGCAGACAGGTTTATTCCTAAAATGGGTTGTTGGGATCCTAAATGGGATTGGATTAGTGCAGAAACATTCCACGATGACATGACTGAAGGGGACGTGCACCGTTCACAAGCGTATATACGGCACCTGATTAAGATTATGCAGGGAACAATTAGCGCGTGGAACGATTATGCTTCAATTCTTAGGGATTTTGAATCCGGCCAAACCATAGACCCTATAAGAACCCAAAGAATATTACAAGGATTGTTTGGCCCCTTATTTGATCCTACAGAAGGGTTGTTCGGAACCGAAGGTTGGACCAAGCGCGTGCAGGATATTGTAAACAATCCAGATAAATATAATTTAGAGAGCGAACAGGCTGCTGTTGATTATATTACAGAAACATTTGACCGATTGCTTTCCTGGTATGATGATTTATATTCCGGGCACAAATCATTGTTTGCCCCGTTCATAAACCGAACGCCTATACAGAATCTTTTGAAAGAAGGGGATGTACTGCCAGCTGGTGGATTTTATGGACCTAAGGGCGAAGGGGAGACCGCAATCTTTGGTGGTGTAAAGTATGTATCAAAGTCGGTTGCTCCATACGCTACCCCTCAATGGGTAGATACAACCGGGAAAATATATACTCCCAAATCAGGCAAGGACGCCTTTCAATTGGATCCGACAACAGACCAAGATTTGGCTTCCAGTATTCATAATGGTTTGGACCAATCTAAATACAAAAGCCATTATAATAATTACAATGCCGCTCCCAAACAAATGATAGTACGTATTGAGAATTTAATGCGCGTTGATCACCAAACCATTGATATGACGGATGAGAGGCAGTCTGCGGCACTGGCAAATATAAAACGGGAAATGGCCGCAGCTTTATTAGATGTAGTTCAAGATTTTAATGAAAATATAGCATAATATGAGTTTTGTCAGTTCTTCATTTTCTAAATTAACAATAAATGTCGGCAATGGGTTAGCGCATACAGGTATAAATGCAGCTTTTTATGCCGCTAATTATAAAAAAAGAGATGGTCAGTTGAAGTTTATATCCAATAGAGGATACAGTAATGTGTTTGTGTACGCTGCAAAAAGAACAATGATGCAGATGACTTTTGCCACCATCAATGACCTTTATCCTAAATATATACGCCAGTTGGACAGAAAAAAAACTGCTGAGTCTTATCAAAATAATCAGGGAAAAGAACTCCAAAAAATCATAGAGAATGGTCTGAAAACAGATCAAGACACCTTTAATAAGCAGGGGGTAACTGTAAAGTATCGGGGAAAGCCGGCGAACGAGGGGTTACTTCTTTGGATTAAAAACGAGAGCGGCCAGCCACAGTCAACGGCTTTTAATACATATTGGGATAAAATAAAGGGGCTAAGTAATGAAGCTGCTGCCAGTTCTTCGCTAAATGCAGCTACAGAGGTAAAAGTGCCTGGAGAATTGGTGTTCTTGGATTTGGGAGCCATTGTGCAGGCACAGAGTTCTAACAATCTCGTGCTGACTAAGGTGCAGGGGCGAGATTGTTCTCGTAAAGAATTGATTTCAGGGGGCGACGTTAGTTTCACTGTAACAGGAGAAATTACAAGTAATTATCCGGATGTATATCCATATGCAGAAGTATCCAAATTCATTACATTAATGCAACACAAGGGTGTTATTCAGGTATTTAACCTGATGTTCCAGCAATTTAATGTTACTCAAATTCTGATTAAAGATTTCAATATGGGGCAGAAAAAGGGGTTCAAGAATGTTCAGCCATACAGCTTCACATGTGTTGCCGTTGAACCTGATGATGCGGTAAAAGTCGTTGAAGACACTATCAATGGAACTAATATTGAAATATCGCAAATGAATAAAAAGGGGTGGGCTAAGGTATTGCTTGACCAGGTAAAAGCGTCTGCCGCCAATCAGGCCGCTCAGATGATAGAAACATTAACATCAAATGTGATTTAATTATGAAGAGTTCTAATGCAATTGCATACCAAGACGGATTGGACATCTTGGTATGCAAAATTATAATTTGGGAACCATCCGATAAACAGGTTATAGACATTAGCGATCCGGACGAGAACAAGTGCCTGGTATTGCGTGAATGTCAAAGTATAGAAATAGAAGAGTCTTATAAAAAACTTATAGGTACAGCTTCTGTAAGATTTCCAAGAGGGACTGTGATAAAACGTACTGTTACAGCTAATGGAATAGAAGAAGATGGGGTTACTTCTATATACACCGAACGTTTGAACGATGGGGCGATAATCGAAAAGCGTCCCGGTTATTCAGTGGCCCAACCAAAAGACTTTAAAGTTGGGCAACGAATCCGTATATATTTAGGATATTACCGGGACAAAGGAAAAATATTTGCGAATGAAAAAGCCCGCCAGCAAGAAATGGAAAAAGAAGCGTTGGGACACGCGCCTAATTTTGATGGATATATTGTCAAATGTGGCGTCTCCACTCCAATAGAAATCAAATGTGAAAGTGTTGCGAGTAACCTTAAACGGAAGACTTGCCCAAACATCCTGATAAACAATGCTACCATTTCAGATTTATTGAAGGCTGGAGGAAAGTACGATCTATTGAAAGGCACAGGATTGGAGTTACACCCAGACACCTTAAAAGAGGAAATAAACATCGGAAAAATCCAATTAAGTGATGACCTTACGATAGCAGATGTACTAACCGAATGGGGAAAATATGGTTTGTATTGTTTTCTCTGTTATGATAACGACAAGCCATATATAAAGGTTGGAATGCCCTTTTCCAAGAACAAAAACATGCTTATAGAGAACGACAGCGAACCATCAATGGGAACATTGATTCAATTCAATTACCATGTGGCAAATGACAACCTTACACTAATGAACGTAGATCCGGCATATCTGGCTGTTTCAGCCGAGGGATTCCGAATGGAAGGAAAAAAGCAGATTAAATATAGTATAACTATAAGGCTAAATCCGGAATGGACTGGAAGCAGCGACACCGAACACAAGAAGTTTCAACTTCTCAATGAAACCAAACTGAGTACAAAAGCTATGAAGTTGGGGGCGGTCACTAAATCCAAGTCCAGAGACCGTGTTGATTTAAGCAAATACACTGTTATCCCCTACATATCCAGAAAAATAGGTGTTACAGAAAGCGAATTGGTTCAGGAAGCTGAAGAATATTTTGAGAATTATAACCAAAATGGAGTGGATGGAACCTTGGTTATATTCGGAGATCTAAACATTAAAGCTGCTGCAAAAGTTGAGTTATTAGATTTCAGAGAACCTGAGAAAAACGGTTGGTATCGTGTAGAAGAAGTGAATACGAAATTTGGAGTGAGTGGTTTTCGGCAAACCCTGAAATTGCCGTATTGCATAGCAAAACCCGAAAAAGAATAATTATATGAAACACATCACAAACGATTTAAGCGCAAACGAAACTATCTATGAAGCAATCAGGCAAATAGCTTTTCATAAGTTAGTTAATCCACGTACCAACGTAATGAAAAACACATCTAAAATATCAGGTTACGTTGTAAAAGTTCATACTGACGCTGATGATGCGCTGTGTGGAACGGAGGTAGAACAAGAATATTTGTCAGGCCTTGCTGAACAACAGTCTTTGAAAATTGGCTTGCAGGTAGGGTTGCTTGAAGGGGTGTACCTTTCTGCTATCCAAAACAATGAAAACGGTATGGTGATTATCCCTTATCTTTATTCAGACGTAGTAATCACAACAGACCCCGCAACATTGCGTGAATACGTTATCCAATATTCTCATGCTGACACAGTACAAATAGATGCACACAATAAAGTTGTTATTGGGGTCACAGAAACCAAGGAATGGGAGGACTCTGAGGACTCTCCTGATATAGATGAACTGGAAAAGACAGGGGTTCATGCGCACACCACTTACACCCCTGTATCTATATTGTCAGAGGTAGCTAAGGGGGATAATGAATCAGATAAAAGTATTTTTCAAGTCACTGCTGATAACATTGTATCTCAGCATGATAAAAGCCAAATACTTCTTGATGCCAAACAGATTTTGGCCAAATACAATGCCAAGGAAATTGTAATAAAAGAGGATGGGGTGTATTTGGGTAGTGGAAGTGCTAAGGAACCCGGCGTATTAGGAAATCAATTAGCAACTTTATTGGTTGATTGGTTAGGAACATTATCCCAAATGATGCCACCAACAATGATGGGTCCTCAGCCACCAGCTAACTTAGCAAAATTTGTGTCTCTACAAGCAAAAGTTAATTCATATAAGGCATCCATATCAGGATTTTTATCAAAAACCGTAAAAATCGCAGAATAATGGCAAAACTAAATGAAGGTATATCACAAATAGAAAAGGGGAGCATACTGGAAACAATGTACAATCGTTTCGTGTCAGGTATGGAGCAAGCGTCTCACGAAACGCTCCCTGATTTTACAGGGCCAGAGTACGTTGATGGATATGTAGTAAATGAAGAGAAGATTAATGCTGAAATAAACGATTATGAAGATATTACCCGCAAAAACGCCGCTTATTTATTGGCAAATACGATTGTCGGTAGTTTGACAGGAGGAGGCGGTGATGGCGGGGGAAGTGGAGGCGGTTTTGTTTCCATCAACGGTGATTCTATGGCGGGGAAATTGAACGCCTTGTATGGTTTTGCGGCAGGATTTAATGGCATCAAAATTCTGGATGTCTATCTAATTTCTAAGCCTACCCAAGATAAAAAGACAAGCATCGTCTCTATTGATGGAGAATTGCATTTGTCTTCATGTGGACTGTATATCAATAATGCGAATATACTAAAGTATGAGAACTATATACTGTCCATTAAAGCAGGCAATATATTATTGGACGGTAATGTCATGTGCAGTGGGCGCATCACATTAGAAGAACTGGAGATTTCCAATAACGGTATTAAGTATAAAGATTATGACTTTTATCATGCCGGCAACTCTAACAAAGAAGATGTTAGCTGGACCATGAAAGACGGAATAGTTGCAGGAAACTTATCTGTATCAGGAGACGGTGTTTTTGGATCTTCAGTGTCTGCTTTGTATGGTGTTAAATTAGGGTTTGAAGGTACAGATGTATTGTCCGTTTCAGCTCCAAGATTAGCCCAGTTAAGGGGCGATTTGAACCTAATTGGATGGGTAGGGATACAGTTGAATGGAAATTACGTTATTCATGCAAAAAACAGCAATATCATATCTTTTTCTGCCAATGATAAAATTCTAAATTTTGGGGATGATGGCACCAAACAAATAAATCTACAAACCAGTGTTTACGATGATGACGGTGAATATGAATTGATTTCAAAGTTCGGTTCTGCTTATTTCCCCGCATCGTTTAAAGCCGGTCATGGATTAGGAAATGTATTGGTTGAGACATATAAGAAATCTTCCGAAGATGCAGGATTGATTTTCAAACGTTACATAAGATTCAATACAAAAGACGGACCAGGGTTTTATAGTAATGGTGATACGATATTCCTTGAGGCTCCATTCAAATATAATCAAGGATCTGGAGACAATGTCACCTCAACAATAGAAGTAAAAGAGTCATCTTTCGGCTATATAGAATCATCAAGTTTATACGCACCGTTAAACCGAAAGTCGTCCAGTCTTAAATTTTCTACAGATGCTGATTTCTTTGTTTTTAATAAAGCCATTGAGGGGGAAAAATCAATAGGAATTGCAAATTCTAAAACCCGCCTTCTTGACAATGAACTATTCTTTAATGATTCAATCTACTGGCTGGCTTTAGAAAATGGGGTTAAGCATTACGGTGATGCCTATTTTGTGAACAATATTGGCTCCGTTGTTTTCTCCAGTGGTTTTGCAGGAAGCGGTTGGGGGATTATTCAAAATTTATTGACTGGCAATATAGAAGCGACATTTGATGGGCTTACAATTCGTAAAAAAGCAAGATTCTATGAATTGGAAGTACAAAAGCAATCTGTTACTAATGGGTCTTTGTGGGTCAGTGACTCTTGTTCCGGAGACTTGGTAGAAGAAATAGTATAAATGGCAATATACACATTCAAAAAATATAAAATTTCTCTTCAACACGACACAAAAAAAACTCAAGGATTACGCACCGGAGATATAATCAGAAGACAATATTTTGACGGTAAAAATTTAGTTTATTCCTTAATGTGTGTATTAAATTACGGAAAGGAAGAGGTACTTGATCCTAAAACCGGCAGAACTGTTGAGCGTAATTATTTTATAGGAGCATTGCTCGAAGGAGATGTGCCAAAATCGGAGCAAATATTGGATTTTGCACGTATCACCAATTTATTTGACACTTCCCGTTCCGGCGCTATGTATTTGACAGGCTCTGATGACCAGTCGCCATACATGGATGTAATAGATGGCATTGGAAGAAATGCCAGCTTGTGTTGGCCTGAAAATGTAGCTACAAAAGATTATACAAACCCAAAATCTCAGTATATAGTGAAGGGGGCGGTAGATGCTGATTACCAGCCGTCAATAGAGGATAACTATCGGGTGCTCCATTTAAAACGACAGGATACAGAGGATAAAAACTTTATTGGAATTCAACAAGACTTCAAAGAATACGTCAAAAATCCCAATAGAGTGCTCATATCTTATAAAATCAAGTCTTCCAGTGAATTATCCTGCAAGATAAGTTTGGGCTTTCAGGACGGCACACGGATTGATGGAGAAGAGGATTATACAGTCACGACAGATTGGCAATACAAACTACATGCTGTTACCATTGATTATTCAGGAAGGTATTTACGTACTCTAAAATTGGATACATCTTCCATGAAAGCACATGATGAAGTATGGATAGCGGACTTCAATATCATTTTGCTTTCCAGTGTTACCAATTTTAATGATGCTTGTCACACTCGCGTAGGAAAGCTAACCGGCATTATTGACCCTGTTTTTGGGCAGTTGGACAGTTATGGAAGTTATATACAAAAACTTTTTGCTTCTGGTTCTGCTCATATATCAGGAACTTTAACAGCAGGGGATGAAAACGGATTTGCTGCAACCTTTTATGCAGGAAAGATACATAGAAATACTTTTGTTAACTCATTGAATGTGGAGTTTACAACACCTGTAATCACGGATGATCATATTGACAACCCAACAGGTATAGGTAATGTGTATAAAATTGATGGCAATGCCACAATGAGGGCACAGACCAATAAATGGCTATTGAAAAATATAGGCCAATCTTATACCTTATCGTTTTGGCTATATGCTGAGGCTGGCGGACAGCTCTCAGTACTTCAAAACAACAAGGTTATTGGCACTATACAAATAGAAGAAAGTGCAACCTTATATTGGCAAAGACACAAAATCTCTTTTGAGTTACAGTCCCCACAAGAGAATGACGACTTAACGATTTCCTTGCTTCCAGAATTAGTTGATCCAAGTGTGTACATTTATTTTGTTGCTCCACAATTAGAGTTAGGTAATACAGCTACCCAATACCAACCAACAGACGATATATTGAGAGAAACCAATGATTATGGCGCATGGTTCAATAGAGGAGGGATTGGCGGAACAATTCAAAATCCATTATTACAACTGAATTTTGATGGGAAAGGTGGTATTGGTACTAAAAATAAGTCGTTTTTTCTTGGATACGATGGCTCTGGGTATTTGGCAAACAAAAATATAGAATGGGATCATAATGGACATGTTGTTCTTGGAGATGATGTCACTATATCATGGGGTAACATTGCAAATACTCCAGGTTGGATTGATGATTGGGATTCTAATAAAACTGTGATTGGTGGCGAATCATTGATTACACCAAAAATCTTTGTTGGTAAAAAAATAGAAAATGAAGAAGGGTTAACAAATATCACAGGAGTTTATATAGGTCCTAATGGCAATGGGGCAGGCGTTTACGGATATAAAGAAGGCATTGACATATTTCATATTAATGAACGTGAGGGGAAAATTGCAGGCTGGGTAATAGATACTAATAAAATTTGTACTGAAGATTTAAAGCTATCCATTAATGCTGAGGGCAGTATAATAGCTCAAAATGAGTATGCAGAAGTTTTATGGGGGATATACAAAAGCGGTAAGGCAATATTTTCTAAAAACAATGTTCGATTTTTAGAAGATGGGTCTGCATATTTTAAAGGAGAAATTGAATCCGCTTCTGGAAAAATAGCAAATTGGACAATAAAAGAAGATGCCATATACATGGGTCAATTCTCCGATACCGGAACCACAGCAAGTCCAGAAGATATTACAATTGGGGAAACAGGTCTGAGAGGCTACAGTTGGGATATAAACAGTACTGATGACGGTGCATTAGGACATGGGTGTATTAGTTGGAACAGTAAGGGACAAACCAATATCACATCTACAAAATCCGCAATGTTGGTGGCTGTAGATAAAAATGAAGACAATAGTTATAATTTAAAATTTAATTACAACCTGTCAAATGATATTGACCTATTTCATATTGGAGACATCTGCTGGGGGTGCGTTAACAGTAATAGTCCGATAGTTTCATGGTTTCGCATTACAAACGTAGCTACATCTGTGAACACGATCACTGTTGTAATGTATCCAAATGAAGATGTTCCGGGAGGCGTTAATTACGAGCCTATGCCTCAAATGCTTGTATCTGTTTACGGAAATGCTGACATTGAAGATTTAGAACGGTCCAGAAATTTTAAATTCGATATAAGAAAACAAAGTATGTTATTCTTATCGAATATACACAAGCCGATATTGGAAGACTACAACTACTCAATCAGCATCGGCAGATTTCCCCGTACCAAGGCACTTGAAAAGCTGCCGATTTCCGAGAATGAGACAGGCGTCATGGCACAGACAGTCATTGCCGAGAAATTCTACCAACTCGACCACAACGGCGATGTCATACCCAACAAGGTAGACCGGGGTATCTGGTCTCTGGAAACGGCCCAGAGCGGTGCTCCATACCGATTTGTGCAATACGCGCTGGCAAAGCCTTCCGGCAACGAATATACCCTGCAGGAACAGCATACGGTCTACCACCTTGGCTGCAAGTGGGGGTGTCTGAAGGACAAGACAACCGACGAACCGAAATGGAATTCCCCGTCATGGGGACTCCTTGAGGGTGACAGTAGGTATTCGCTCCAGCTCTCCCTTTCAGGCGGGGAGGCATTCGTCATAGGCGGTGTGGATGAGGTAATTTCCGGGCGCGTTTTTTATGGTACAATTGACATAACGGATGATGTAATGGCGGACGCTGCCACCGAAGTGGAATGGTTCCGTGACAGCGGCAATGTTCCGGCGGACAACCTCTGGACGCCTGAGTACGTGGATGGCAACAGGCTTGCCATCCATGTCGACAGCGGGCACCAGCACGGGGTCGGTTCAGACTTCGGCTTTGTAAGCAGGTCCGTTGCCTTCATTTGCCGGGTATTCATTCCGGTTGAAGGGGAAATGCAGCAGATAGAACAGAGATTTGGTTTTGACATATTATAACTATGGGAATAAAGAGTAACAAACAGCAGGGGCGTATTTATGTGAGTCCCCTTTCCATCCAGGGAGAGATAATAGTATTGTCGGGCAGTCCCGTGCAGACCTATGACAAGCAGTTGCGGGAATACAGCCCCGACCGGACCCTGACACCGCTGGTCATCGTGCCGAAGGTATCGGCATTCGACGAGAAGACGGTATTCGGTGAAATGGAACTCACGGGGGTGGAGTGGTTCGAGGGTGCGCCCCGTGACAAGTCGGCCAACCGCATCGTCGAGGGTGAGTATTACAGCATTTCCGACGGCAGCGGCGGTGTGCCCAAATACGCGCTTACCATCCGGAAGAACACGCCGCCGGAGAAGCCGGTGGAGTATTTCGGCATCGCGATATTCACGGACCCGCGCACGAACCGCGAGGTCAGGGTCGAAAGGAGCATCAGGTCGTATTCGCACCTGTACGACAACAAGGCGTATTCGTTGCGCCTGAAGGGTGATTCCGTGATGGTGACCGACCCGCTGCGCCTGGCCGACCGTTCCGGCTATTGGAACAGGGAGATAGAACCGCAGCTCTATACAGGGACCGAACCCGTGGATGATGAACACGCCGCATACTTCTGGGACATCCTCGAAAACGGAGCATACCGCCCGGTTACACCGGACGACCCCGGCATCGTCTGCCACGATGGGAACGGTGTATATACAAGAAAGCTGATGTATCAGGCGAAGTATGTCACTGGTGCAAGCTTCCGTGTTCGTGCGTGTGAGTATGCGGGTAGCAGACCGCAGGCACCTACGGACGGGCGGCTGGAAAAGGTTATTGAGGTAAAAACGGAGATGGCCGTTTCCTTAAATTGCGAAATTATCCAGACAAAAGGTTTTACCCTTTCCGATGATATGAAGCAGCCGAGCGCCTATGAGGTACGCATCTTCGACAACCGCCGCGAGTACGGTACAGAGTACGATGACCTTTTCCGCATCACATGGGAAGGCCAGAGTGCGAAGCCGGGCGAGCCGGAGAAGGTGCTGGCAACCGGCGGGCGGACACTGGAGTTCATTCCCTCGGACAAGGGTTTTCCGGCAGGACATATCTTCCAGGTGTGGGCGGAAGTGGCGCTTCTCATCGGTGAGTCCCTGATGGGCGATGAGGAAGGTGCCGTTATCTCCTCACAGATTGACGGACAGACGGTATTCATTGCCACGGGTCCGGTATATGAATAGTAACAACTTTAAACTTTAATCAATATGTACGTAATTGTAGAAAAGGCAAAGCTCGAAGGCAAATTCTTTGGGATAATGAATACCCTTCCGGACGGCAGGGTGTACATTCCTATCAGTGAGATGCGGAATGTGGGTACTCTTCTTGACATCGACATCATTGGTTCTGCACGTGAGTTGAAAGAACTGATAGAGAAACAGCAGGAAGCGATGCAGGGTACGGAGGACATCGACCCCGGTTTCAGCGTGACACCCGGAGAGGAAGAGGAAATAGACCACGGTTTCAGCGTGACCGGTCCGGAACCGCCAGCTGGGGCAAACACGGACGGAAAAAGGAAAGGAGGCAGACGATGAACCAGAATCAAGTGACCGCTTCACTGGCTATCGTGGCGGTGAGCAACGGAACAACCGTCATCGGGTATGTACGCGTGGACAATGGTCCGCTTATCCAGGCATGGACAAAGGGAAGTGACAAGTATACGCCGGACTTTGAAGCGTTGGCGGAGGACAAACGCCCTATTGTCATCGTCGTATTGCGGGATGTGAGCAGCGGGCGCATCCTCATTCCTTCCAAACTTGTATTCAAGTACAACGGTACCGAACTTGCATTCGGGGAGGACGGGCTGTGTACTACGGAACAGTTTGTCGGCATGTTCAAACGCGTAACCGGATACAATGTAAGTGTGGACTCGCAGTCCTATCCCATGACCGGACTTCGCGTCATGAAGAACCTCGTGCCCATCTCCGGATATGACAATGACCGCATAACCGTTTCCGGTGAGGTTGAAATCGGCGGGCATACGGTCTCGTTCAACGAACTTGCAACTGATGTTGTTATTCAGGAAAGTTCCGGTAAACAGTATGAGTTATTCATTACTTCTGATAAGGGTACGCAGATAATCAATCCGTCCGAAGTGCTGACGTTGAAGGCATCGCTGTACAGCGGCGGAGACCTTATCAACGATTTGGGGAACATTACGTTGCAATGGAAGAAGCAGCTGCCGTCGGGAGAGGCCAACCTTGGTACACAGGGAACCCAGAACATTGCCGCGAATGATATTGACGGTTCGCTGGTGGTAAGCTGTGAGGCTGTGCAGAATGCGAAAGTCATTGCAAAGGGCTTCATTACCGTGTTCGACATCACAGACCCTCTACTGGCGGCCTTCAAGGACAGCGGGATTGCTTCTGACGGGCAGATATATACGGGAGAGACGGGAACGCTGACGCCGTATGCCTATAAACGCCAGTCCGGAGAGGAAGTGGCGGTGGCAAGCTGGGACTTCGCCACATTCGACGGTGAAAACAATCCGTTCACGCTGTCGGGCAAGGATAGCAACAAGTTCCAGGGCAAGGACATCGCACTGACCTATACGGATGCGGCACGGGCCAAAACATTCAGAGTAATCGCAACGAATACAAATCCTATTGAGCTATGATGGTGACAGCGGTTTTGAGTGTCGTGGCTGTCAGCGAGCCTGACCCGGTGGAATACGTTGACATCGAGTGCCAGCCGGCTGCCATCTCTGTGGATTGTAACAATGTGCAGATGGTGCCGCTGAAGCTGAAAGCCCTGCACCGCAGCGGGGCTGATGCGGCCCTGCTGGATGTATTCTGGCGGCTGCATGTCCAGTCGGCCGGCAAGGACCTCGGTACGGCGGATTCCCCCGGTGCATCGTCCGAATGGGAATACTACCTTCCGTCTGACAAGTGGGGCAATGCGGATTCCGTGATTGTGGAAGCGTACCGTGATAGTGCCCGCGAGACCCTTCTTGCTCAGAAGAGGGCCAGCATTGTGCGGCAGAACCCGTCCCCCTTCCCGGTAGAGGGTGACTGGAAACCGCTGCCGTTCAAGTATAAGAATGGGGAATATTTCCTGGATAAGGAAAAGGGTTTCGTGTTCATGTGGATGAATACGGTGGCAGGAAACAGCGAGATGCACCCGTTCTTAGACGTGGCCCAAAATCCGGACACTACTTCCTGGAAATCCATCCAGGAATACCCGCTACTGGGTACGCAGCTTTTGCTTGCCAGAAAGATAGATGCAGACCTTATCGACGTGGATAACCTGAAGGTGAAGCACCTGGATGGCGCAGACGGGACTTTTACAGGTGATTTAAAAAGTGGTAGTGTCAATATTGCCGGTGGGAAAACCCTTTTGAATAAGGATGGAAGCGGGAAATTAGCCAATGGAGCGGTAAGCTGGACAAAGGAAGGCGACGTGGACTTTTCGGGAAAGGTGCATTTGAATAAGGTCACTATAGAGAGGGGTGTTACCCCTGGGATTTCTCAAAATGGGCAGATATGGAAAGTCCCTGATACAGCGGATACCTTTATGGATCACATGGTAATAACCAGTGCTTTGTCTCAAGTGGCTTTGTCTTCTAATTACGATTTTTGGGGTGGCCGCTCGCTTACTATCTTTAATGTTTCTGATGGGAAAGTAAAGATATTTGGTAGTGGTGAACCTGGTATATATGTTCCCGGAAACGGCTGTATTCATTTGGAGTGTATTTCATCTACAGGAGCATTGGCAATATGGGGTGTGTTGGGTATTTCAGAAAATACTTTTATAGCGTTTCCGGTTCCATAGTTAAAAAAAATGTATGGATATGTTTTTAAGAATTAACGACAAGCTGCTGCATTTTCTTGCATGCCTTGCCATCACCCTGACAGCGGGTGAACTCTGTGCCGTTACGGCAGGCGTGACGAAAGAAGCCGCTGACTGGATGTATAAGAAGAACTGCAAGGTCGGTACGGGCTGGGACTGGCTGGACATACTTGCGGATGCTGCCGGCATAGCAGTCGGCAGCGTATTAAGGAGATTGGTATTCGATTATTAATGTAATAAAAAGGATTATGTTAGACACATTATTGGTTGCGCTGATTATCTCAGTAGATACCGCGCAGGTAAAGGAATTTCCGCAGAAGGCGGAAGTCGAGTTCAAGAAAAACGATTTAAAAGAAAACATCATCAAGTCAGCCTTGAATTTCCATAATAGCGGGAAGAAAGACGACAAGACCTGGAACTGGAAGATTCAGGATGTGGTGTTCAAAAAGGATTAAAACAATGTTTAATTTAAATTCAAACAATCATCATGGGAGCAATTAAAACTATGAAGGAAGTCGAAAGCGCACTTCCCCAGAAAAAAGAGATAAATTATGTACGTGCTTTGGACAAAGAAGGTAATCCGATTTTAATCAATAAAGAGGACCTGGCGCAAGTTGTGGGAGAACTGATACCAGTTGTAACTCCTGAGAAAGACGGACTAAGTAATTCCAAGTTTGCAACAACAAAGATAAAATCAGAAGGCAAACGTAGCGTATTGCTATACCGTTCATCATCTTCCCAATGGGCTCCTTTTGCTATCAGAGTATCATGTATATCCACAGGTGAACCATTAAGTGATTTTTGCGTTTACATTGCTGGTAATACTATGGAATTACAAGATTCTACAAAAGTATATGTCAAATACCTATATGGACAACCCAATAGCGATACATACCTAAAAATGAAATACGAAACTGACCATAGAATATCCATATACTTGACTTCGGACAAGTCATTAGGTGATAGAACTATTGTCAGAGAACTGATAGTTAGAGATTCAATGTACGATATGGCTACACAAGATGATGAAATTACCGGACTGGCAGATTGCACTATTGTGCAATAGGTTTTATCTCCGTGAAGCTATCATCAATGAAACCAATATCTTCAATTATATCGCATTGGGTGCGGCAATCGTAATTTAAATCAACGGATTGTCCTTTTGCAATGGTAAATACTACGTAAACATCCCAATTTTTATAAAGCACTTTGATGTCAGTAAATTTGGATGGTATGGAATAAAACTCTCCGACTATTCCGTCAGAAGGCACTCCATTAGAGTAGGTAGCCAATCGAATCCCTACGTTGTAGAAATTATGGTTTCCAGTGATATTAAGACTTATTCCGTCCCATTGGGCTGAATGGGAATAGTGTAATGCAAAAGAGTTTATAACACGTAATTTTTTCCATATTAGTTCTCCCACGTCGATTTATGGATGTGGGAGAACTGCTCGATGGTGGAGCCATCAAACAGAAGCGGTCTGACCTCAAAGATGCCGACCAATATACAACGCCAGGAACATACTTTGTAAACCTATGGGGCGGAGTGTGGCAAAATATGCCGACTAACGATTGTTTTGGTCTATTTGAAGTACGTTCCTATGACGGTTATATAACGCAGCGGCTTTCGGCCGGCAACGGAAAGGTGTTTGTCCGTATAAAAGAAAGTGAAAAACCATTCAAGCCGTGGCCAACTGCCGCACAATAACCCCCGTTATAGCGTCTCCGTTATCTCCGTGAAGCTATCGTCGATGATGTCCGGAGTCCCGACCAATTGGACACCATACGGCGATAGTATATACGCATGATTAGGTAACTCGTTATTGAATGCAAATGATACGAATAGGTCACGTCCTTTTATGTAGTATTTTACTTGAAGCGGCTTTTTCAAAATTCTTTTTAAGGAAGCCGACAAACCTGTATCCGGTATGTATATGAATGATAAAAAATCCATGCACGTATCAGCAGAATCATTACATAAGACCGCTATCGGGGCACGATACCAGTCAGTCACATTGTCTGCAATCTTATATACAGAATCGTAAGCATCTACAAAATGAGGATATACCTTGAATAAATACGGAGATAACAACCCCGCTTTTTCAATAGTGGTTGTACCAATCAGTTCTCCCACATCGGTTTGCAGCTTCTCGACCAAAAAAGTACATTTGGCTTAAAAATGGATAAAATCAAATACCGCTTGGTTTACAACAGAAAGAAACAGCTAAACAAACAGGGAACGGCTCTTGTGCAAGTAGAAGCCTTGCTCAATCAGAGGAAAGTTTATTTCCGTACAAATTTATATCTCAAGCCGGAACATTGGAACAGTCGCAATGCTCAGGTTGATAATCACCCACAGGCTCATGACCTCAATTCGATGCTGTTTGAGTTTGTCCTACACCTGCAAGCGATTGAGTTATCCTTATGGAAGCGCGGCATTCCTGTAACGCTATCACTACTTAAAGATGCGAAAAAGAAAAACAAGCCGGACAATGACACTTTCACCGAATTTGCAAGAACCAATATACTGGAATCCGGCCGTAAAAGAAGAAACAAGGATAATCTTCTGACAACGATAACCGTGCTTCAGGAGTTCCGTCCCGGATTGGATTTCAAAGACATTACTTATACCTTTCTAAAGGATTTTGAAGTGCATTTGAAAGAGAAGGAAAATAGCGTCAATACGATAGCCAAGCATCTCCGGCAGTTACGTACATTAGTGAATGAAGCCATTAATCAGGGTTATATTCCTTCCGATGCTTATCCTTTCCGGAAGTACAAGATAAAGCAAGAAAAAGGGCGGAAAGAGTTCCTGACTCCGGATGAACTGCGGAAGCTGGAGAACCTGCAAGTGGCCGATAAGAAGCTTCGCCATGTACTCGATGCCTTCCTGTTCTGTTGCTATACCGGACTGCGCTATTCCGATTTCTGCCAGCTTACACCTGAGAATATTATTCGTGTGATTGGGAAGCGGTGGCTTTATTTCAAGTCTGTCAATACAGGTGTGGAGATAAGACTTCCGCTACATCTTCTGTTTGAGGGTAAGGCACTGGCTGTATTGGAACGTTACGATATAGTAACTGATTTTGCTAAAATCGGACCCAATTCAGAGGCCAATAAGTATCTTGCCCAATTAGCTGCCTTTGCCAGGATAAGGAAGCACATAACCTATCACACGGCCCGTCATACTTGTGCGACCCTGCTTGTGCATCAGGGCGTTCCGATTACCACCGTCCAAAAGCTGCTTGGTCATGCTTCAGTCAGAACTACGGAGGTGTATTCAGAGGTTCTTTCTAATACAATAATACGTGATTTGAAGGCTGTAAAAAGGAAGAAAAACACACCTGATTTTAGACGCCCGGTAGAATGTGGGTAGATTTTATAGGTTCTACTGATATTCTACCCAAGATAACAAGCTGAAATCAACAAATATTTTATCAAGAAGCTATTCTTTGGTATATTGATAGTACAAACTGCGGAATAAAGTTTTACTTTTAATTACCTATATTGATGAGAAAGGATATACAAATAAATACAGCCACAAATGATATGATTCTACAAAGCAAAGGTGCGGCAAAGAAATATTCATTTAAATGGCTTGAAGAAAAAGACCTATATTTAACGGCTCAAATAACCATACCATCCAGTTTTAATACTAATCTTTTATATACCGTTGGGGTAAAGGTTGAAATACCTTACACACCAGTATATAAGCCTATAAGGATATGTATTGTAAAAGATTTTAGTGGAGGAAACGAACGTGTAATTGTTAATCCTACAAACAATTCAGAATGGTTTGAAGTGCATACGAAATTATTTGGTTTTAAGGATTTGAATTTATGCGCTTCTCAGTTTATAATTATAAGTCAAGATAATTATTGTATCCAACTAAATGAAGGTATAGCATATTTGTGGGCCAGTGGAATTTCTGATATGGCTAATATTAATGCCAATATTCAAAATAGAAACTTATTACTACAGTGTGTTCCTTCTAATAATTATAGATACCCGACATCTGGTGTGGGGCTGATTAAATACCTCCATGCTAATTTAGCCCACTCAGGTTTAGCAGAAAAATTGCAAACAGAGTTCAAAAATGATAAGGTTAATGTCATCAACGCTGCCTTTAATTCCTACTCAGGAGATCTGGAGTTAGATTTAGATTTTTCAGAAGCAGATGCAGATATATAAAGTAAAAAATAATCAAAATATATTCGATGTTGCTTTATACATATATGGTTCAATTGAAGGGATTTTTAATTTATTAGCTAATAACCCTGAACTATCCTTTTCTTCGATATTAAAAGAAGATGACGAATTATATTGGGATGAAGGTTCTGCTATATATGATCATATAGTAAATACTATGAAAGCAGAACATATTATCCCTGTTAATGGAGAAAGACATGTGTACTTTAAAGAGACAAGTGCTACACTAAGGTGCGTTATCTGTGTATCTCCAGATTCCCCTTCAATAACTTTGTTAGTATCAGGAGATGGAAGTATGGTTGTAGATTGGGGTGATAATAGCGATTTGGAAAACATATTATTAGAGCCAACTGACAAAGCATACACACACTTCTTTGATAATGTTGTTGAAAAAAGAGAGATTAGATTGTATGGTGACTTTAACTTAAAAACTTGGAATATGTCTACAATCAATGGGCTTATTATGCCTACTACACCATTAGTTGTAGACGAAATTATTTCAGAAAAGAACAATATATCCCTACAAGGGCTATTTTTATTTAAAGGCACATATTTAGTAAAACTGTCTAATATGAGCATATCCAGTCTTTTATCTATACAAGATATGAGTTTGGAAGTTTTAGAGTTGAAAAACATAGACTATTATAATAAATCGGTTATTAATGATTACCTAATATATATTGCAACTCACAATAACCAAAGAAGAAATTGTAAGGTTATATTAGATATACAGCCCTCTGGAGAATATAAAGAACCCATAAGGGACGATGGGGGGAATTATATAATAACAACCGGAATGGAAGCTATATACGTGATCACTCATGAACCCGCATGGAATGAATCAGGTTCATGGCTTTTTAATATAAACGGAACTATTTATCAATATGAAAATTCAGATATAGCATGAGTCGCACATTAACAGAAATATACAACGAAGCTGTAGAAACAAGAAATAAATATTTAGAGTTAACAGAGTTGACCAATGATTCAAAGATGTCAATTATCAATTCTTTTACTTGGGTTACAGCTGCTGCTATTTATTCATTTGAGACATTGTTAGATATTTTTACAATAGATATTGCAAAAATTTTTACCCAACGAATTAATGGTACCCCAATGTATTATGCCAATGCTATGTTAAAATGGCAATATGGTGATGATTTGGTTGTTAATGATGAAGGTACAGCATTTCATTATGCAACTGAAGACATTGCAACATGAATCATTAATCATGGGTCTTATCAAGAATATTATAGTGAAGAATTTAAAGACAATATTTTAATATTGAAAGTTGCTACTGGGGAGGGTAGCTCGTTGTCCAGATTGTCAGGGGAAGAATTGGTCGCTGCTCGTGCCTACCTTAACCAAATCAAATTTGCTGGTGTAAAATGCAATGTAATAAGCCGCAAAGGCGATGTACTGGTCCCAAGACTTACCGTATATTATGACGGAGCAATTACCAAAGAGGAACTTTATGATAACATAGATGATGCACTTGTAAAGTTCATTGAGAATATGAAATTTGATTCTTTGGTTTATTCACAAAAGGTCATAGATGCTATTCAGCAAGTAGAACACGTTACAGACGTTTACATAGATAAAGAAGCCAGTGTAGAGCAGGGGGTATTTGTTGCTCAATACAACGATAATGACGAACTTGGCTTATTAACCAAAATAGACAGAAAATGCTATTTGTCCAGCGGATATGCTAAGCAAAGTACAAAACAAGGTGCAGAAAGTAACTTGCCGACATTTCGGGAAGCGGTTGTGATAAAATTAGAAACAGAATGAGAAGTTATCGTATCAATATGGATCGTTTGGTCAACCAATTGGTCCCTCATTATTTGGGCGGTCGTAAATTAATATTATTTCTTCAGTCTATCTTGCAGCCGTTGAATTCATTGAATATAGGGTGGGTGACATGGGCTGATGAAAAACGCATAGAAGCAGCAATGACCTCTCAGGTCATTATGATGGAATATTTTTTAAACCGCAAATTTGGTAAATATTTTTTAAACACTTCTGAACGCATTGTTATTTCAGATGGTGTTGTGAACGGGGTTCCGATATATTGGGAAGCTTCCAATGAAGATATGAATCAGTTCCCTTTATACAAAGAAGGTGAATCTGAGATTGAAGGACACCCATCAGTCCCATTACGCTGGAAAGATGAAAAAACACCAACTGGTGATGTAAGCTTTGTAGTGAGTTGCCCAACTATAAATACCAAGATAGTTTCACAAGAAGAGTTTACAGCAATGATTTCTTTTTATATAGATCGTTATCGTATTGCAGGAAAAAAATTTAAAGTATTGTATATATAATATATAAGATTTTACTTCACAAACAGGCGGGCGTTATACTTATATTGACGACATTATGAACCTGCAAGACCTTGCGCTGGCATTCGCCGGTATATTTGACGGATGCGATAATTTTATTATTAGCGGGTGTCAAGTCTCTGGTACAAATATCAGTGCAGGGTATGTGTATATAAATGGGAAAATACGTTATTTTACAGGAACATCGGGAGCTTCAAAATGGCCAATGTATTTGTATGAAAACAATTCTGTGGAAAGAGTGTCATACGCTGATTCCGGTGATAAGATCGGACGTAATGTGTATGGATGCGCAATATCTGCGAATATTCCAGTATCCAATGATACATTGACTAAGATGCCGCCACAGTTTATTAGTATTGCGTCTGATGGAAGCGCACTCCGTTTAAAGGAAGCGCTATTTGGTAAATATGCTTTGATGATAGATTCTCCATACCCATCACAAACCGTAAAAAAAGATATTGTTATAGATGGAGACGCAACATTTAACAAGGAACTGTTTGTTAAAAGAGGAGTAAATTTAGTGGCCGGAACTTCTAAGGCCAGCGTTTTTTATAGTAGCTCTGGTGCACTAAATATCCAATCTCAATTAAATGAGAAAACTGTCTATAAAGTTACGATTACAGAAAAAGGAGCTGTTCAATTCCATGTTAACAATAACTTACTGGCTTCGCTTGACTCTAATGGGATGGTGTTAAGGGTGGCATTGTCTTCCGATATTATAAAAGGGGGAAATGTAACTGTTACTAATAGTCATATATATAATTCATCCGTAGCGACCGATTAAGGGACCTTAAATATCTATATGTTAGGGTATAATGGCAGCTCTTCTTATTACCGTGATACCATAATCGGTGATGGAAAGGGGGGTGCGGTACTTAGTATTGTTGGCAAAAGCAAAGAATGTACATTTAATGGTTCGGTAATAATATCAAGCGTTGCCGCTTCTCTTTTAAGTTTGAAACATTCTACTCTTTCAAAAACAGATAATGAATTGGTTAGTTATCTTAATTGGACAGATAAAAATTCGGAACAAATTGCTTATATAGGCTACTCGAATACAGAAGACAAGAACCTGCATTTCAAAAATAATATTGGTGATTTAGTTCTCAATAATGATGTGCATGTGATTGGTAAATTATTTGTAAATGGTGTCGATTTGTTAGCTAAAACAATAGATTACCCCAAAGATAGCGGCTGGATCCCTATAAAAGTTCAGAATTGTGGAATTACTACTCAAGTATATGTCCGTCAAATAGGAAAAATCGTGTCCATCCAAGGAGAATTGCACACTCATCATAATGGTGTGATTTTTACATTACCTAACAATATTGATCCTCCAAAGTACAAAATAGGTTATTCTCATAATAAAGGACATGGCTCCTGGCATTGTGTGATTTCAGGCGGACAGCGCAACTGTGTGGTAGACTATTGTAATAACGGATGCGCAGAATACATCGGATTTTTAATGACATATATCCTAAGTTCAAGCGGATAATGCAACAGGAGTGAGAATGATGACAATGAGAAGATA
>ENA-ORIN01000046-ORIN01000046.1-human-gut-metagenome-genome-assembly--contig:-NODE-46-length-23521-cov-6.26268_pt1 | contig 23521 bp, 24 predicted proteins | sample MGYA00243031_ERZ508748 | MGnify/ENA primary metagenome ERZ508748 (study PRJEB26277, sample SAMN04329839) | human gut metagenome | biome: human-associated habitat | host: Homo sapiens | place: USA...
AAATCTTTCATAATCTGTTGGCTTTATAATATTTACAGTCTTTGCGTGCGCCATTGCTGCACGCGATATAATATATTGCATTTTATTGGAATTTGTTTGCTTGCGGACAATGTTCCGGCTTCGCAGAGGCTTTACATCCTCTCTTTGCAGGTACGGACATACCAAGCGTATCGCTACATTGGTTCCTTCCTTGAAGAACCGTTTTTATGGGTGCACGCCGAGACGTCAGGAGCGTTGTTCATGCCAAAAGTAGTTTAAGATAGTGTATAGGAAGTAAACGCATGGTCTGTCGGAGTGAAACAGATGGTCTGTACGGTACAAACAGATGGTCTGTTTACACCATACAGACCATCTGTTTTAAAAGAAAGCATGCACTCATTCTTCCCTTTCCCGTTTGGATTGTGCTTCCGGGCGGGATTTCTTTTGAGGGATACTGTCTGGAGCGGACGTATTCTTCTCCGCTTGTTTTCTTTTCAGCCTTTTCAACTTCCACTTGTTCCAAAAGAGCAGTTCATTCCATTTGTTGAAATCCTTCTTGAAGATGATGCCTATACCCTGAGTGGTGAGGTTGGTCTTGGTGTAATAGCGGTCGTTGGTTTCGTTATAAGCTTTCAGACGGATATCGCCGGAACGGTTTACGAGCCATTCGGCTTGGAAGTCACCTACGAAGTTGGTGTTCGCCATCGGATTCTCGCGATAGCCGAAGTTACCGTTTATGAGCAGGCGGTTATTCAGCAGTTGCCCGGAAAGCATTGTCTCGAACTCCATGTCCGTCCAGCCTTTTTCTCCGGTACTGAAGTTTGTGCCGAAGTTCCAGTTATTGCTGTCGATAATCTGCGAGAGTGCATTGTTCAGTTGTCCGGAAAGGGTAGAAGAGAGCACGCTCGACATCATGTTGGAGTTGCCGGTGGCGTCTACATTCTCCGGAGTATAGAACTTGCCGATACCTAAAAGGTAGAGTATCTGCATGTTCATCTGCTCGTCCGTAGGGATATAATTCCGTACCAACGCCTGTACTTCGTCGCGTTCGTTGGGCAGCTCCAGGCTCATTTTGATGTCCGGCGAGGTGAGCTGTCCGGTCAGCGCCATGAGGCAGTTAACCTTGATGTTGGTCTGGTTGACGTAATTGCCGGCATCGGGAACGAGGTCGTTCAGCGAAGCGGAGTTTACAAGATAGCCTGCCTGGATGTCGAGGGTGGCATTGAGCGGCGCGCCGTTAAAGGTGATGGTACTTCCGTCTTTGATGATGAAGTCTTTGCGGATAACTTCTTGCAGGCTGAATTTATAAACTCCCTGGCTGATGCGGTAGCTGCCGAACATTTTCACATCTCCTTTATTGTAGAATTCGGTGCGGATATTCCCCGTTCCTTTACCGCTGATGTAGTCACCTGCAATGGGGTCCATGATGATTTTCATGGTGGCGTCCGGAGTTGCGTCTATCAGGAGATTCAGTCGTATGTCGGTGTCACTTTCCTTTTCCATGACTTCTTTCTGCGCCTGCTCGTATTCGGACATCAGCATGATGGAATCCTGAAGTACGCGGCGCGGTGTCTTGTCTACGAAGCGTATGAACTGGTTGCTCACTGCCGAGGCGACACCTTCTTTCATATAAGTGAAGTTGGTGTTGCGGTTGGTGGTCATTGCCACGTCGATATTCACCCCGTCTGCCGCATTGCCGGCAATGGTGGCGTTGCCTGTGCCATACACCGTGCCGTAGAAGGGGAAGTCGGGTGATTCTTTGGTGTTCATAACCAGCATATTGTCCACATCGAACCGGAAGCGGTATTCCAAATCCTTGAAATGCCGGTAGTGCAGGTAACCGTTGGCTCTGCCCTGATGCCCTTGCGTATCGAAGATGCGGTTGTTGCGGAAAGTAAGTCCGTCCGGTTCGATAAGTATGCTGTCTTTCAGGGAGAAAGTAGTGTTGAGTACATCTACCTTGAGGGAGGCGTCACCGAATACGCGACCTTCCATTGTCAGCGCCTTGAACTTGCCGTAGAAATGTACGTGGCCGCTGGCACGCCCGTTGAATTCGGGGGTGATGCTCTGCATGTAGTGGTGGATGAACTTCAGGTTGGTGCTGTCGGCTTCGATTTGCAAGTCGAGTGCACTGGTGGGTTTTATGGGGTAGATGTATCCGTATACATGGCTTTTGGCAATGTCTTTCTCGCGGATACGGGCATCCAGGTAGATGCCTTTCACGTCGTGATGCCATTCGCCGTGTATGTTGGCATCGCCTAAAAGACCCTCGTTCAAGCCGAGGTTGCGTATGAAGAGGTCGGTACTCATCACCGGCTTTTTAAGTATTCCGCTGGCATATGCCGGGCCGGTGGCCTCGCCTTTGAAGTTGACACCCAGGTCGGCTATATCGAATACGTATCCTATGTTTATCTCTTTCAGGTTCAGGCGTACGGTGTCCTGAGGTTGTTCGGATACGGTTCCGTTGATTTGCAAGTGACGTTCTTTATGGCTGAAGTAGAAATTGTTGACGTGCACTTTGCCCGAGTCGACCACGATTTGCGAAGGGTGTATCTTCCATACGGTGTCGTTGAGGATTACGTTCGTTTCCTGTACGTTGACAATCGTTTTCAGGGCGGGTTTCTCTTTTTGGGCTTGGCGGGAGGATTTTGTGTGTATTTTGTCGTCGCCAGCTTCTTGGGAAGAGTTGCGGACGAATTGAGTGAGGGCGGCTACCTTGCCGCTGTAAGTTACAGCGCTGCTGTTTCCCCAATTGAATACGGTTTGTATCCGGTCGTCCTTTGCCTTGGCTTCGAGGGCTACGTTTACCGCGCCGGTTGTTTTCCGGTTGGTGAAGCGGACAGTTGACTGGGACTGTTCGCCCGGAATTTCGCGGAGAGCCACACCCGACTCAGAGCTCTTTCCGCAGTAGCTCAGACGCGTGCTGAAACCCTGTACGCGCAGCCGTTGCGCTTTGTCGTTGAAATAGCCCTTCAGAGTAGAGTGGGTATATACTTTCAGCGGTATCTGGAATACGGTGGAGAGTATCTCCGTATCGTAGATATGGAGGTCGAAATGGAAATTGTTTTCTGTTTTCTGCGGTTTCCTGGCGGGTTGTATCAGAGCCGGGATGTAACGCCGCATGATGTTGAGCACGCTGGCGGGCAATGTCTGATAGGAATAGTCGCCTTCGATAGTGCCGCGCAGGAAATTGGAACTGATAGTCAGCCGTTTCTGACGCTCATCGCCCTGAGTAGCGGCAATCCGCAGGTTGTCCATGAAGAAGTTCTGTTCCGGAGCGATGTATTGGAGACTGTCGACGTTGATTTCACCGTTCATGTCGTTGATGGAGCTACCGGTGAAGTCGGCTTTTATCTTTACGGCCAATTCCGTGTCCTTGTATTTGGGCGTGAGGTGCAGGGTGTTAGGGCGGAAATGGTCGATAGCGGCACGGAAGTTGAAGGTGGGTGTCTTGCGGGCAGTATTGATAGAGCCGTTCAGTTGTATGGCGCCGTTTTCGTCGTTGAGCGATACGTTACCGTTGAAGCCGCCTTGCTTATACTCTCCGTCCAAAGTGATGTCTTCGTAGGTATAGTCACTGTAGTCTATGGATGCCACCAGCCCTTTCATGGTAATGGCGGGGTATCTTTGGGCGTAATGGTTGCCTTTGACGTCCATGTTGAAGGTGACTTTTCCAAACTTGTCGTTGTTCAGCATCCTGCCCAGTTCGAATCCGGTTGTCTTTACCGCACCCGAATAAGCGAAATAGCCCTTGTCTTTGTCGGAACTGAGTTTGACATCTGTCTTGATGGTGCCTATATCCGTGCGGACTTCGCCATAGGTCACCAGATCCGTGAAGTATCCGGAAATCTCTCCACGGAAAGATACCGTGCCCAGGTTCTGCAATACCGGAGGAACTCCTTTGTAATCTTTACTCAGGTTGCGTACAAAGAATGCAATGCCGTCCGGGTCGGCATATAAATAGGACAGATTGCCGAATATGTATGCATCTTGCGGATGAGACAGATCCTGCAGGGATACATTGCCTTTCAGCAGGAAGTGGTCGTTGGAAGAGATAAGCAGCTTCGGGCAGTTGAGCCGATTGACCGTTCCGGCGGCTTCCATTTCCAACTTCAACTTTTCCTTGAAGGGCTTGAAGGCAGGCACGAATGCCGATATATCCTGTAATGCTACTTCCGAAGGCAGCATACGGAACGAAAAACGGACATCATCGGTGAAATGGCCGAGTGATTCCAGGCTGTCGTATTCCATACGGATGGTATCCATTGCCAAAGAGGTGTTGGGCAAATCTATGGCGAAGTTCTCTATCCGCATCTTCCGGTTGTTGGCTATTATCTTCAGACTCAGTTTTTTCAGTTCGAAGCCGGAGTGCTCCTCTTCAACGCTCATTCGCTTGATGGCAGCGTTGACCGAGTCGTTCTGGAGTGCTTTCAGCGAGATGTTGGCAAGAATGTTGGACAGGCGGATGTGTTGCGGGTTGAACTTGCCCGGAGTGCTTTCGGCCGACAACACATCGTAAGATACCTTTCCGCGCCGTATCAGGAGTGAGTTGATGCGCAGGTCCAGATTGCTCTTCTTCTTGACGGTGTCTTTGGAAGCGAAAGCATCGAGCACGAATTGGAAGTTGGTGCTTGCCTGGGGAGTAGGTCTTTCCAGATTGGCATTGAAACTGAAAAGCTGTACGTTACCGATGGATATCTTTCCGCTGAATAGCGGCAGTATCTCGAACTTAGCGGACAGACGGCCTATTTTCAGCAACTCTTTTCCCGATTGGTCGTTCAGCACCAGGTCGTCGATGATAATCCGGTTCAGCAGTCCTATGTTTATCCGCCCTACTGTGAGCTCGCTACCTAATACGGTGCTCAGCTCCTTGGCAACGAGTACAGACATGCGGTGCTGGACATAAGGAATGTTCAGCAGCAAAATTATTCCGATATAGAGTCCTAACACTATACCGATTATCCAGCGTACTGTCGTTTTCAGCGTTCTGATAGGCGGTTATTTTTTAAATTCAGCCAACTAAAATATGAAATAATACGTTATGGATACTACTTTTATCACTACTTTTGCAGCGTTTAAACGTAAATAAACACTATGAGTACAATAATCTTAGGAATTGAATCTTCATGTGATGACACTTCCGCAGCGGTCATCAAGGATGGCTACCTGCTGTCGAATGTCGTTGCCAGTCAGGCTGTTCACGAAGCTTATGGTGGGGTAGTGCCCGAACTGGCTTCGCGTGCACATCAACAGAATATAGTGCCGGTGGTGCACGAGGCTTTGAAACGTGCCGGAGTTACCAAGGAAGAATTAAGTGCCGTGGCGTTTACGCGCGGTCCGGGGCTGATGGGGTCTTTGCTGGTGGGTGTGTCCTTTGCCAAAGGGTTCGCCCGTGCGTTGGGGATACCTATGATAGATGTCAATCACTTGACCGGACATGTATTAGCTCATTTTATTAAAGCGGAAGGTGAAGAGAATGTGCAGCCGGAATTTCCTTTCCTTTGTCTGCTGGTTTCCGGTGGCAACTCTCAGATTATTTTAGTAAAGGCCTACAACGACATGGAAATCCTGGGGCAGACAATTGATGATGCTGCAGGTGAAGCCATCGACAAATGCTCCAAGGTAATGGGGCTGGGCTATCCCGGCGGACCGATTATCGACAGACTTGCCCGCCAGGGAAATCCTAAAGCCTTTACTTTCAGCAAACCGCATATTCCCGGACTGGATTACAGCTTCAGCGGCTTGAAGACTTCGTTTCTGTATTCCTTGCGCGATTGGATAAAGGATGACCCCGATTTCATCGAACATCACAAGACAGACCTGGCGGCATCGCTGGAAGCTACTGTTGTCGATATTCTGATGGATAAGTTGCGTAAAGCGGCAAAACAGTACAAGATAAAGGATGTGGCCGTTGCAGGTGGTGTATCTGCAAACAATGGTCTGCGTAACTCATTCCGCGAACATGCTGAGAAGTATGGATGGAATATTTTCATTCCCAAGTTCAGCTATACAACGGATAATGCTGCGATGATTGCCATAACCGGATACTTCAAGTATTTGGATAAGGATTTCTGCCCGATGGAAGCGCCGGCTTATTCACGTGTCACTTTATAAGGAAAAAGTATATTGCATATATATAATAAGGTATGAAGACGGAAGAGAAGGTAGGGGAACTGCTGAAAGCAAAGAATTTCTCCCTTTCCACCGCTGAAAGTTGTACCGGTGGTGGAATAGCTGCCTTGATAACTTCGGTTCCGGGGAGCTCGGAGTATTTTAAAGGCGGAATTGTGGCGTATTCCAACGAAGTAAAGGCGGATTTGCTCCATGTTTCTGTCGAGACGCTGGCGCAGTACGGTGCAGTGAGCAGGGAGACGGTTGTTGAAATGGTGAAAGGTGCGATGAAAACGTTGAAAACGGATTGCGCGGTTGCCACTTCGGGAATTGCCGGTCCCGGCGGCGGTACACCGGAGAAACCGGTAGGTACTGTGTGGATAGCGGCTGCCTGCAAAAACGAAATTGTAACCATGAAGCAGGAAGGTGATCGCGGAAGGGCGGAAAATGTACAGTCGGCTATTCAAAACGCGCTGTTTATGCTCTGTAGTATGCTGAAATGAGGAAAAAATGTTTTCGTACAACGAATTATTTTAGGAAAAACTTGTTTCGTAACGATAAAAGTGCTTACTTTGCGCTCTGTTTGAAATAAGTATAGATAAAAACTATAAAATAAAGATAGAAATGTCGAAGATTTGTCAAATTACCGGAAAGAAAGCCATGATTGGCAACAATGTTTCACACTCAAAGAGAAGAACAAAAAGAACCTTTGATTTGAACTTGTTTAACAAGAAATTCTATTATGTAGAACAGGACTGCTGGATCAGTCTGAGCATTTGCGCCAACGGTCTGCGCATTATTAACAAAAAAGGTTTGGATGCTGCTTTGAAGGATGCAGTAGCTAAGGGTTATTGTGATTGGAAAAGCATTAAAGTAATTGGCTAAAAGTAGAGGAGAATAACTGATTATGGCAAAGAAAGCAAAAGGTAACAGAGTACAGGTGATTCTGGAATGCACAGAACACAAGGATAGCGGTATGCCGGGAACTTCTCGTTATATTACAACGAAGAACAGAAAGAACACTACCGAGAGATTGGAGTTGAAGAAATACAACCCGATTCTGAAGAGAGTAACAGTACACAAGGAAATTAAATAATAATAGTATAACCCATGGCAAAGAAAACAGTAGCAAGTTTGCACGATGGTTCTAAGGAAGGTCGTGCTTATACGAAGGTTATCAAGATGGTTAAGTCTCCGAAGACTGGTGCTTACATCTTTGATGAGCAAATGGTTCCTAACGAAAAAGTACAGGACTTTTTCAAGAAATAAGATAAATGCAGTTGCTGTAAGGCGCTGATTACTTATAAAGCTCCTCTCGCCGATATATCGGCGGGGGGATTTTTTTTGCTATTAAATCGTTTCGGCTTTTATTATTTGTTAATTTTGTTATATCTTTGTGGCATAATGTATTGTACAAAAAAATAGACTATGGGATTTTTTAGTTTTTTCTCAAAAGAAAAGAAGGAAACATTAGATAAAGGATTATCTAAAACAAAGGAGAGTGTGTTCGGGAAGATTGCCCGTGCTATAGCCGGTAAATCGAAAGTGGATGATGAGGTGCTGGATAATCTGGAAGAGGTGTTGATTACTTCGGATGTGGGCGTAGAAACTACGTTGAAGATTATAGAACGTATCGAGAAGCGTGCTGCAGACGAGAAATATATGAATGCGAAGGAGCTGAATGTGATTCTGCGCGATGAAATCGCTGCTTTGCTCACAGAGAACAACTCGGATGATGTGGACGACTTTGAAACTCCTGTTGCGAAGAAGCCATACGTGATTATGGTAGTGGGAGTGAATGGTGTAGGAAAAACCACGACTATAGGCAAACTGGCTTATCAGTTTAAGAAAGCCGGCAAATCCGTTTATCTGGGTGCTGCCGATACTTTCCGTGCGGCGGCGGTGGAGCAGCTGGTTATCTGGGGCGAACGTGTGGGAGTTCCCGTTATCAAGCAGAAAATGGGTGCTGACCCTGCTTCTGTGGCATTTGATACTTTGAGCTCAGCAGTAGCCAATAATGCCGATGTGGTGATTATAGATACCGCCGGACGTCTGCATAATAAAGTGGGTCTGATGAACGAGCTGACCAAAATTAAGAATGTAATGAAGAAGGTTGTGCCGGATGCTCCGAATGAGGTACTGCTTGTTTTGGACGGTTCCACCGGACAGAACGCATTTGAGCAGGCCAAGCAGTTTACTTTGGCAACGGAGGTTACGGCAATGGCTGTAACCAAGCTGGACGGCACGGCTAAAGGCGGTGTTGTAATCGGAATCTCTGACCAGTTTAAGATTCCGGTAAAGTACATCGGTCTGGGAGAAGGTATAGAGGACTTGCAGGTGTTCCGTAAAAAAGAGTTTGTCGATTCATTGTTCGGAGGGAATGCATGAAACGGAAAACCATTGATATCATAACATTAGGCTGCTCTAAAAATTTAGTGGACTCGGAGCATTTGATGCGCCAACTGGAGGAAGCGGGTTTTCATGTGACGCATGATGCCGAGCGTCCGAAAGGAGAGATTGCCGTAATTAATACCTGCGGTTTCATCGGCGATGCAAAAGAGGAGTCCATCAATATGATTCTTGAATTTGCGCAGGCCAAGGAAGAAGGCGAACTGGAGAAACTCTATGTTATGGGTTGCCTTTCGGAACGTTATCTGAAGGAACTGGCAATTGAAATTCCTCAGGTGGATAAATTTTATGGTAAGTTCAATTGGAAAGAGTTGCTGCAGGACTTGGGTAAGGCATACCATGATGAACTGCATATAGAGCGTACACTGACCACTCCCCAGCATTATGCTTATCTGAAAATATCGGAAGGATGCGACCGCAAATGTTCTTATTGTGCCATCCCTATTATTACGGGTCGGCATGTGTCGCGTCCTATGGAAGAAATTCTGGACGAGGTGAAGTATCTTGTGGCCCGCGGAGTGAAAGAGTTTCAGGTTATTGCGCAGGAATTGACCTATTATGGTGTAGATTTATATAAGAGGCAGATGTTGCCCCAATTAATTGAAAAAATCTCAGAAATTCCAGGTGTGGAATGGATACGTTTGCATTATGCTTATCCGGCTCATTTCCCGATGGATTTATTCCGCGTGATGCGCGAGCGTCCCAATGTATGTAAATATATGGATATTGCCTTGCAGCATATCAGTGATAATATGCTGGAAAAAATGCGCCGTCATGTTACCAAAGAGGATACTTATCGGCTGATAGAAAAGTTCCGGGAAGAAGTGCCGGGAATTCATTTGCGTACTACGCTTATGGTGGGGCATCCAGGAGAAACGGAAGCTGACTTTGAAGAGTTGAAGGAGTTTGTCCGCAAGGTGCGCTTCGATAGAATGGGGGCATTTGCGTATTCCGAGGAGGAAGGTACGTATGCCGCTGCCCATTACGAAGACAGTATTCCTCAAGAAGTAAAGCAAGCCCGGTTGGATGAATTGATGTCCATCCAGCAAGGTATTTCCGCCGAACTGAGCGCGGCAAAGATAGGCAGGCAGATGAAAGTGATAATCGACCGTTTGGAGGGTGATTACTATATCGGACGTACGGAGTTCGATTCTCCCGAAGTAGACCCGGAAGTGCTGATTGAATGTGGTGATGAATCGTTGGAAATTGGCGGCTTTTATCAGGTAGAGATAATAAATTCCGATGATTTCGACCTTTTTGGACGGATTATTTAAATATTTCCTTTCGTACTTGTTGTGTATGTGGGGAAGATTTGCTAATATAGCACAGTAGTTCACAATTTTAAAGCTTGGATTTTGAATAACAAAGAATTTACTTCGGAATTGTCACGCAGGTTAGGGTATACTTTGAAGGATACTTCGGAGTTGGTTACTTCTTTACTGTCGGATATGACGCGGCAACTGGAAGAAGGGAATATGATTTCCATACAAGGTTTTGGAACATTCGAAGTGAAAAAGAAAGCGGAACGTATATCCGTAAATCCAACAACCAAACAACGTATGCTGGTTCCGCCTAAACTGGTGCTGACATATAAACCCAGTACCTTGCTAAAGGATAAGTTTAAGTAATCTTTCTTTTTAAATCTTCCATATTATGAATGAAAAACTAAACATACAGGATCTGATTGATTTGCTGGCTGAGAAGCATGGCATGAGCAAGAAGAATGCCGATAGTTTTGTGAAAGAGTTTTTCCAACTGATTGAAGAAGCGTTGGAAAAAGACAAGTATGTGAAGATTAAAGGTCTGGGCGCTTTTAAACTGATTGATGTGGAAAGCCGGGAGAGTGTAAATGTCAATACTGGGGAACGCTTTGAGATACAAGGCCATACCAAAGTTTCATTTACTCCGGAGCCTGCTTTGAAAGATATTATCAATAAGCCGTTTGCGCATTTTGAAACAGTAGTGCTCAATGAAGGTACTGTTTTAGAAGATACCCCTGTAGATAGAGACAGTGAGGAGGAGGAAGATACGGAGCAGAAAGTGGTAGATGCTGTGCCGGAAGTGGTTGCCGGTAGTGCGGTTGAGACACCGGAGATTGCCGAGAAAATCGATAGTCCTGTCGAACCGGAACCTGTAGAAGAAGCCGTTGTTCCTGTGGAGACTGTGGCTTCGGAGGAAGTTAATGAAGAGAGGGTGGAGGTTATCAAAACTGCCGGTCCGGCTGAATCTTCCGCAATGAAATACTTCATTGCCATCGTGGCTCTTGTTATATTGCTATGTGCAGGAACCGTCGCTTATTTGTATTATCCTGATTGGTTTGACGGATTATCGACTGAACCGCCTGTGGAGGAAACCGCTGGCAATGTAGATGAAATTGCGGCAGGTATTACGGTTTTAATGGATAGTATGGCGATTGCCGTTAAAGATACTGTGTCGAAGAAGCTGATTGCTGAACCTGTAATAAAACAGCAGGAAGCACCGGTTGCCGTCAAACAGACTGTAGTAGCCGCTACATCTGCCTCCCAGCCGAAAAAGCAGAAGAAAGTTGAGTATGTACCCGATTCTACCAATTATACCATTGCAGGAACGCAGGCGACATATACGATAAAGCCAGGTGAGACATTGACCAGAGTGGCTCTTCGTTTTTATGGAACTAAAGCGTTATATCCATATATAGTAAAACATAATCCAGACGTTATCAAAAAACCGGATAATGTACCTGCGGGCACAACAATAAAGATACCTAAATTAGTGAAGAAGCAGTAAAAAGATACTGCTTCTTTTTTGTTAAATACTCAGAGCTTGTTTAAATATTCTTGAAGAAGTATTTTTTCAGTTCCTTTTGAGTTTCTTTCCGGTCTGTTTTCCTCTTTTTATCCGTTACATAGCCTGCTATGCTCTTAGTAAAAACAGAAAAATATTTTCAAAGAAGAACTCTTGAAAAGAATGCTGAACAAAATTAAACAGGCTCTAAACTCTATGAAAGTAGTTTAATCTAAAGGTTTCACATTGTTTTTTAATAAAAATTAGTTGCTATGGTTAATTTATTCCCGTACTTTTGGAAGCGAATTATAATTACCGGTGTATGGCCGGGCGAAAACGAAAAATTAAACATTAAAATACATTGATTTATGGCTGAAACAATTGATATCCGCGAATTGAACGAGCGGATTGAAAGACAAAGTGCTTTCGTTACCAATCTTACTACGGGCATGGACCAGGTTATTGTAGGACAAAAGCACCTGGTAGAGTCGTTGTTAATCGGTTTGTTGTCTGACGGACATGTGTTGTTGGAAGGTGTGCCCGGTTTGGCAAAAACATTGGCTATCAAAACACTGGCTTCATTGATTGATGCACAATATAGCCGTATTCAGTTTACACCTGACTTGTTGCCGGCGGACGTTATCGGTACGATGGTTTACAGCCAGAAAGATGAAACTTTTCAGGTAAAGAAAGGACCTGTATTTGCCAATTTTGTATTGGCCGATGAAATTAACCGTGCTCCGGCCAAGGTGCAAAGTGCTTTATTGGAAGCTATGCAGGAACGCCAGGTTACCATAGGTAAGGAAACATTCAGACTGCCTGAACCTTTTTTGGTGCTTGCAACTCAGAATCCTATCGAACAAGAGGGTACGTATCCGTTGCCTGAAGCGCAGGTAGACCGTTTCATGCTGAAGGTAGTTATCGACTATCCTAAACTGGAAGAAGAAAAATAAATTATACGCCAGAATATAAACGGAGAAAGACTGAATGTAAAGCCTATTCTGAAAGCAGACGAGATTATCGAAGCGCGTAAGGTCGTACGTCAGGTATATCTGGATGAAAAGATTGAAAAATATATTGTCGATATTGTATTTGCAACCCGTTATCCGGAGAAGTATGATTTGAAAGAACTGAAAGATATGATCGGATTCGGCGGTTCGCCTCGTGCATCTATCAATCTGGCATTGGCGGCACGCAGTTATGCTTTCATCAAACGCCGTGGCTATGTTATCCCGGAAGATGTGCGCGCAGTGGCACATGATGTATTGCGCCACCGTATCGGTCTGACTTATGAAGCTGAAGCAAGTAATATGACTTCGGATGAAATCGTCAGCAAAATATTGAATAAGGTTGAAGTGCCCTAATGTAAACAATTTGTTTACTATTTATGTATTACTGAATGGAAACAACTGATTTATTAAAAAAAGTCCGTCAGATTGAGATAAAGACGCGCGGATTGTCCAATAATATTTTTGCGGGCCAGTATCATTCGGCTTTCAAAGGTAGAGGTATGGCTTTTTCCGAAGTGCGTGAATATCAGTTTGGTGACGATATACGCGACATAGACTGGAATGTAACGGCTCGTTTTCATAAACCCTTTGTGAAGGTGTTTGAAGAAGAACGTGAATTGACTGTAATGTTGCTGGTAGATGTTTCCGGTAGTCTGGAGTTCGGTACTGTGAAGCAGATGAAGAAAGATATGGTGACGGAAATAGCTGCTACATTGGCTTTTTCCGCCATTCAAAATAATGATAAAATCGGTGTCATCTTCTTTTCAGACCGGATAGAAAAGTTTATTCCACCCAAGAAGGGACGTAAACATATACTATATATCATTCGCGAATTGCTTGATTTCCGTCCGGAAAGTCGCCGGACCAATATCCGTCTCGGCTTGGAGTATCTTACGAATGTTATGAAGCGTCGTTGTACGGCTTTTGTCTTATCGGACTTCATCGACCAGGAGAGTTTTAAAAATGCCATGACTATTGCCAATCGGAAGCATGATGTTGTGGCTATTCAGGTATACGACCGCCGTGTAGAGGAGTTACCTGCTGTGGGGCTGATGAAAATAAAAGATGCGGAAACGGGTCACGAACAATGGATTGATACTTCTTCGCGTGCCGTACGGCGTGCTCATCGTGATTGGTGGGTGAATAAGCAGACGGAACTGAATGATACATTTACTAAGAGCAATGTAGATAATGTGTCAGTACGTACGGACCAGGATTATGTGAAAGCATTGATGAATTTATTTGCGAAAAGAAACTAATCGGAGAATGAAAAGATATTTATTTCTGATAACGCTGTTGACAGCATTGACGGGTAGGATAATAGCCCAGTCGGTGACAGTGGATGCTACAATTGATTCCTTGCAAATCCTTATAGGGGAGCAGGCCAAGATTAAGCTTCAGGTTTCATTGGACACTGATAAGCGTGCTATTCTTCCTGCCTATACTGATACTTTGGTGCGTGGAGTGGAAATTGTTGATATAGCCAAGCCCGATACACAGATGCTGAATGACGGCAGGCGCTCGTTGATAACTCAGGAGTACACCGTAACTTCCTTTGACTCGGCATTATATTATTTGCCCCCAATGGAGGTGCTTGTTGATAATAAGGCATATCGCTCCAAAGCTTTGGCATTGAAAGTGTATTCCATGCCGGTAGATACGTTGCATCCCGATCAGTTTTTTGGTCCTAAACCTGTAATGAAAGCACCTTTTGCATGGGAAGACTGGTATATGTCTATCGCTTGTGCTGTATTGTTTGTGCCGTTCCTGTTGCTGCTTATCTATCTTGTGAAACGTATTCGCGATAACAAACCGATAATTCGTAAGGTGAAGGTAGAACCGAAACTGCCGCCGCATCAGTTGGCTATGCAGGAAATAGAACGCATCAAAGGTGAGAAAGTATGGCAGAAAGGACAATCGAAGGAGTATTATACAGAATTAACAGATGCTATTCGTACTTATATAAAAGACCGTTTCGGTTTCAATGCATTGGAAATGACTTCCTCTGAAATCATTGATAAACTATTGGAAATGAATGATAAAAATGCAATATCGGATTTGCGTATCCTGTTCCAAACCGCGGATTTAGTGAAGTTTGCCAAACATAATCCACTGATGAATGAGAATGATGCAAATTTGATTAATGCGATTGACTTTATCAATGAAACAAAGGAAAAAGAAGATGAAAATGCCAAGCCGCAGCCTACTGAAATTACTATCATTGAAAAACGTTCCTTGCGTACCAAGATACTGCTTGGTGCAGGTATCGTTGCTTTAACGGCAGCACTTGCCGGTTCACTGATATATATAGGTTTGGAGCTGTATAACTATTTTGCCTGAAAGTAAAAGCAGGGAGATACGCTTCAATCATAAATCATAATTTGTAAAATTGTAAATATCATGGTTTTTGCCAATATTGAATATTTATTTTTGCTGCTGTTGCTTATACCTTATATAGTATGGTATATCATGAGGCGGAAGAATAGTGAAGCCACGCTTCAAATTTCAGACGCTCGTGTATATGCGCATGCTCCTAAGAGCTATAAGAATTACTTGCTGCATGCACCATTTGCATTGAGGATAATAGCTTTAGCTTTGATTATTATCGTTTTAGCCAGGCCGCAAACTACTGATAGCTGGCAGAATAGTGAAATAGAGGGTATTGATATAATGCTTGCCATAGACGTTTCCACCAGTATGTTGGCTGAAGATTTGAAGCCGAATCGCCTGGAAGCGGCCAAGGATGTGGCGGCAGAGTTTATCAATGGTCGTCCGAATGACAATGTCGGCATCACGCTATTCGCCGGAGAAAGTTTTACGCAATGTCCGTTGACGGTAGATCACGCCGTGCTTTTGAATTTGATAAAGGACGTAAAATGTGGTCTTATTGAGGATGGCACGGCAGTGGGTATGGGTATTGCCTAAGCGGATACCCGGCTGAAAGACAGCAAAGCCAAATCGAAAGTGATTATTCTTTTAACAGACGGCACGAATAATAGAGGAGATATTTCTCCGTTGACGGCTGCCGAGATAGCTAAAAGTTTCGGTATCCGTGTTTATACTATCGGTGTAGGTACTAACGGTATGGCTCCATATCCTTATCCGGTAGGTGGAACTGTGCAGTATGTCAATATGCCGGTTGAGATTGACGAAAAGACCCTGACACAAATTGCCGGAACAACGGATGGTAATTATTTTCGCGCTACGAGCAATTCGAAGTTGAAAGAGGTATACGAGGAAATAGATAAGCTGGAGAAAACGAAACTGAACGTAAAAGAATACAGCAAGCGCCAGGAAGAGTACCGCTGGTTTGCTCTGGCAGCTTTCTTATGTGTGCTGTTGGAAGTTCTGTTACGTAATTCAATATTGAAGAAGATACCGTAGTATACGCATCCTTTTTCTCAGGATATTGTATCTTGTACAAGTTTAGTAAATAGTAAATCGTAAAAATAATAAATAAAGAAATGTTTCGATTTGAAGAACCTGCATATTTGTACTTGTTGCTGTTGTTGCCCTTGTTAGCAGCCTTCTACTTGTATTCCAATTATCGGCGACGGAAGAATATCCGCAAATTCGGTGATCCGGAACTGATGGCACAATTGATGCCGGACGTATCCAAGTATCGTCCGGATGTGAAGTTTTGGATGGTATTTGTTGCTATCGGTCTGTTTTCTGTATTGTTGGCGCGTCCGCAGTTTGGTTCTAAACTGGAAACAGTGAAGCGTCAGGGAGTTGAAGTGATGATTGCATTGGATATTTCCAATTCGATGCTGGCACAAGACGTACAGCCCAGTCGTTTGCAGAAGGCAAAGAGACTTGTTGCGCAGTTGGTGGATAAAATGGAGAATGATAAAGTAGGTATGATTGTTTTTGCGGGTGATGCATTTACACAGCTTCCTATTACAAGCGATTATATATCAGCCAAGATGTTTTTGGAGTCTATAGATCCTTCATTGATTTCCAAACAAGGTACAGCAATTGGGGCAGCCATTAATTTGGCCTCCCGTAGTTTTACTCCGCAAGAGGGGGTAGGGCGTGCAGTGATTGTCATTACCGATGGTGAAAATCATGAAGGTGGTGCAGTGGAAGCTGCCAAAGCTGCGGAATAAAAAGGTATTCAAGTGAATGTTCTTGGTGTAGGTATGCCTGAGGGAGCTCCCATCCCGGCAGAAGGGACAAATGATTATCGTCGCGACCGTGACGGGAACGTGATTGTAACCCGTTTGAACGAACAGATGTGTCAGGAGATAGCTAAGGCGGGCAATGGTATCTATGTGCGTGTAGATAATACAAATGGTGCTCAAAAGGCGATTAGCCGGGAAATTAATAAAATGGCGAAAGCTGATGTGGAAACACAGGTATACACAGAGTTTAATGAGCAGTTCCAGGCTGTGGCATGGATTATTCTGTTGCTTTTATTGGCAGAAATGCTGGTATTGGAACGCAAGAATCCTCTGTTCCGTAATATTCATTTGTTTTCCAATAAGAAATGATGCGTATGTTACAGAAAAAATATATAAGCTTTTTTTTATTGCTGCTAATGGCAGCTACAGCTTCGGCTCAGAAAGCCGAACGTGATTTTATCCGTAAAGGGAACCGTTTTTTTAAAGATAGCGTGTATGTGGATGCGGAGGTAAATTATCGTAAAGCTTTGGAGACGAATCCTCAGTCTACAGTCTCAATGTTTAATTTGGGGAATACATTGGCTCAGCAGAATAAACTGCAAGAGGCTATGGAACAATATGTTGCCGCTACAAAAATAGAAAAGGACAAGAATGATTTAGCGCAAATCTATCATAATATGGGGGTGATTTTTCAATCACAGAAAGATTATGGCAAAGCGGTAGAAGCATATAAGCAGTCATTACGTAATAACCCGAAAGATGATGAAACACGTTATAATTTGGCTTTGGCACAAAAGATGCTGAAAGACCAGCAGCAGAATCAGCAAAACCAGGACCAGAATAAACAGCAGCAACAGGACCAGCAGGAGGATAAAAAGGACCAAAATAAAGATCAACAGCAGAATAAAGACCAACAACAACCGCCGCAACCACAGAAAAAGGACAGTGAGATGTCTAAAGAGAATGCTGAGCAGCTTTTAAATTCTGTGATGCAAGATGAAAAAGATGTGCAGGATAAAGTAAAGAAACAGCAGGTTATTCAAGGTGGTCGTTTGGAAAAAGATTGGTAATAAATATAACAGGAAATAATATATGAGAAAAATAATTGTCTTATGGATGGTGCTGATGATAGTCAGTTTGCGTGCTTTTGCAGATAGCAAGGTTTCGTTTACTGCATCTGCACCTGATGTTGTGGCAGTAGGTGATCAATTCAGGCTGTCATATACAGTGACCACACAGAAAGTGAGAGATTTCCGGGCTCCTTCTATAAAAGGTTTTGATGTACTGATGGGTCCCAGTCGTTCACAACAAAAGAATGTGCAAGTTATCAATGGGCAGACAACCTCTACAAGTAGCATAACATTTACTTATATATTGATGGCTACGGCTGAAGGTAGTTTTACTATACCCGGGGCTACTATAATGGCAGAGGGCAATCAGATGGTTTCCAATTCTGTGCACGTAAAAGTACTTCCTGCTGATAGAACAAATGGAGGGGCTTCCGGAAATAGTGGAAGACAAAGTGGCTCTGCAAGTCGTGCTTCATCAGGAACGTCAGTATCGAATAACGATTTGTTTATTACAGCTACTGCCAATAAGACGAACCTGTATGAGCAAGAGGCTCTCTTGTTAACATATAAGATATATACTTTAGTAGACTTGAGAGGTTTTGACAACGTGAAACTTCCTGATTTTAAAGGGTTTCATTCTCAGGAAGTCGAATTGCCTAATGACCGTAAATGGAGTCTTGAACACTATAAAGGAAGAAACTATCAGACGACCGTATACCGCCAATTTGTATTATTTCCGCAACAACCGGGAAAAATAACGATTGATGCGGCACGTTTTGATGCATCTATAGCCAAGGTTACTCATGTGGACGATCCTTTCGAAGCTTTCTTCAATGGAGGTTCTAATTACGTAGAAGTGAAGATGACATTAATGACCCCTAATTTGGTTGTTGATGTAAAAGCTTTACCGGATGGTAAGCCTTCGGGATTTTCCGGAGGAGTGGGAGAATTCAGTATTTCTTCTTCTATAAATAGTACGAATGTTAAGACAAACGATGCTGTTACTGTGAGGCTTGTTATTTCGGGTACGGGTAATCTGAAATTAATCTCTACTCCGGAAGTTAAATTCCCAGAAGACTTTGAAGTCTATGACCCGAAGGTTGATAATAAGTTCCGTTTGACAAATTCCGGACTCTCCGGCAGTCAGGTGATTGAGTATCTTGCCATTCCTCGTAATGCGGGAACATATAAGATTCCTGCTGTAAAGTTCAGCTATTTCGATATTAAATCTCGTACATACAAGACTTTAACGACCGAGGAATACGAACTCCATGTAGAAAAGGGAAGTGGTAATGCAGCTCAGACTATTGCCAATTTTACTAATAAAGAAGATTTGAAAGTTTTGAATGAGGACATACGTTATATCAAGCAGAATAACGTAACTTTTTCCCAAAAAGGAGATTTCTTCTTCGGTTCTTTGGCTTATTGGCTGTTTTACATAGTGCCCGGCATTGCATTCGTCCTGTTCTTCATTGTTTATCGTAAACAGATTGCAGCCAATGCCAATGTTGCTAAAATGCGTACGAAGAAAGCAAATAAGGTTGCTGTGAAACGTATGAAGTTAGCGGGGAAATTGTTGGCAGATAACAAGAAAGATGCATTTTACGATGAAGTATTGAAAGCATTGTGGGGATATATTAGCGATAAATTGAGTATTCCGGTTTCACGTTTATCTAAAGATAATGTTGAGGGAGAGCTTTGCAATTACGGTGTTGATGATGCACTGATAAAAGATTTCCTTGATGCATTGAACAATTGTGAGTTTGCCCGTTTTGCTCCCGGAGATGATAATCAGGCTATGGATAAAGTTTATTCAGATTCTTTGGAAGTTATCAGTAAAATGGAAAACTCTATAAAACATTAAATTGGGAGGTATAATGATGAAGAAAGTAATATCCTTAGCATTTGGTCTACTGATAGGATTAGCTGTGTGGGCGCAAGGAACGGCAGATACTTCGGCTTCTGCCAAAGATTCTGTGTCTATAGGTTCGCATACGGAATTTTCTGCAACTAAATCAGTTGACAATGTTACGAAAGCACAAGGTGACAGTGCATATATGCGTAATGATTATGCTTCTGCCATTCAAATATATGAGAGCTTATTAAAAAAAGGTGAAGCTGCTGAAGTTTATTATAATTTGGGTAATAGCTATTATAAAGCAGACGATATAGCAAAGGCAATTTTAAATTATGAACGCGCTTTGTTATTGCAACCGGGTAATGCAGATATTCGCGCTAATTTGGAAATAGCACGTTCCAAGACGATAGATAAGGTAGTTTCTGTACCTGATATATTTTTTGTAGCTTGGATTAAGTCGTTGACAAATTGTTTAAGTGTAGATGCTTGGGCTAAATTAGGTATTGTGTTTTTTATTCTTTTGCTTATCTCGTTTTCCCTATTCTTTTTTTCCAAACAGATTATCTGGAAAAAAAGCGGGTTTATAGCGGGAATTCTATTTTTGGTATTTACTGTACTAAGTAATATTTTTGCTTCGGAGCAGAAAAGTGAATTACTGGATAGGAATGATGCAATAGTCTTGTCTCCCAGTGTTACAGTACGGAGTACTCCCAGTGAAAGTGGTACTGGTTTATTCGTTCTGCATGAAGGGCATAAAATTGAAATTAAAGATAATTCCATGCGCGAATGGAAAGAGATTCGCTTGGAAGATGGTAAGGTAGGGTGGATTCCTGCTTCTGCGATAGAAGTGATTTAAGAGTATCCATTGCTAAATATAGAAGCCCGTATGAAATAAAGGAAACTATTTCCTTTTACTTCATACGGGTTCTTTTTGTATTTATGAGAATGTTAAACATATAATGGAAAAATACAGATAAATAGTTTGTTTTATCTTTTTTTTTCCTTAAGTTTATAGCGTGATAAAGAAATAACAAAGTATTAACCATTAAATTTATGAATATGAGAACGATAACATTTAATGAACTCCGTAAGATTAAAGACTCATTACCTAGTGGTAGTATGCATAGAATAGCCGATGAACTTGGACTTAATGTTGACACTGTAAGAAATTTCTTTGGCGGTCATAACTTTAAGGAGGGTAAAAGTGTTGGAATTCACTTAGAACCCGGTCCGGATGGCGGTTTAGTAATGATTGATGATACTACCGTTCTTGATCGGGCTTTAAAAATTTTAGATGAAATGGCAGGTGAAACTGCTGAACCTGTTCAGGCTTAAGAAAAGAAAGTAAAGAAGGATCCCAATTGCTGAGAAACAATTGGGATTTCTTGTTTGTTTTGTAAATAAATATAATAGACGACTTATGGAAGATAAATTAGTAACATTAGCGATTCTTACGTATGCTAAGGCACAAATACTAAAGAATGTTCTCGAAAATGAAGGTATTGAGACTTACATCCATAATGTAAATCAAATACAGCCGGTTGTATCTTCCGGTGTGCGTGTTCGTATAAAAGAAAGCGACTTACCGCATGCTTTGAAAATTACGGAAAGTTCGGCATGGTTGTCCGAAGAAGTAGTGGGAGAGAAGATGCCCCAAATAGAGAAAGGCAGTAATAAGGTCTTGATTCCTGTCGATTTTTCAAGTTATTCATTGAAAGCATGTGAGTTCGGTTTTAATTTTGCAAAAAACATAGATGCTGAAGTAGTTTTGCTTCATGTATATTTTACACCTATCTATGCGACTTCATTGCCATACGGTGATGTTTTTAACTATCAGTTGAGTGATGAAGAGAATGTCCGGAATATATTGCAGAAAGTACACTCGGATTTGAATGCTTTGTCCGATAAAGTAAAAGCTAAAGTTACATCCGGAGAGTTTCCTGATATAAAATACACTTGCGTATTGAGAGAAGGCATTCCAGAAGAAGAGATTTTACGCTATTCTAAAGAAAATCGTCCGAGAATTATCATCATGGGAACGCGTGGTAAGAATCAGAAAGATATTGATTTGATTGGTAGTGTAACCGCTGAAGTTATCGAGCGTAGTCGCGTACCGGTTTTAGCCATTCCGGAGAATACACCGTTCAAAGATTTTAACGCTGTAAAACGTATTGCATTTATTACGAATTTTGTCCAGCGCGACTTGATAGCTTTTGATTCATTAATCAATAGTTTAAAGCCATTTTGTTTCTCAGTTTCTTTAATACACTTAGCTGATGTAAGAGACACTTGGAATGAGATAAAGTTGGGTGGCATTAAAGAGTATTTCCAAAAACAGTATCCGCAATTGGAAATTCATTATGATGTAGTGAAGAATGATGACTTCCTTAATAGCTTGGATGAATATATTAAAACTAATCACATAGATATTATTACATTGACATCATATAAGCGAAATATATTTTCTCGTTTGTTTAATCCAGGAATTGCCAGAAAAATGATTTTCCATTCTGATACACCATTGCTGGTTATCTATGGGCGGCCTAATTGAAATGATAATTTTAATCTGTCTAGGTAAGGACGTGGGCTACCGCTAAATGCTGAATTAGTTTTAGTGGAGTCCACTTATTTTTTATCTTTTCATGGTTATACTATTACATGTCCCATTTCCTATGTTTGTGATGTAATATCAATATTATGTTTAATATATGACACCATAAACTAAAATAAACCTTTATCCTTCTCTAATTTGGAAGAAAATTATACCAAAGATAGCTTACATATTCAAGCTATCTTTGGTATAGTAGCAATTCAATTATTGCATCAATTTTTCTATTTCATCAAATTCAGGACCCATTTGTAAGTTATAATAAACTCTGTATAATCCATTTAGCCACAAATCTTTCTGTTCAGGTTTCAGTTCTCTTGCTTTTTCATAATTAGGTCTTGCCTTTTCATAGAAAACTTTCAGTGTAGCTTGGTCTTCTTTGTATTTTGGATTATTGACATCAGTAGTAGCTTTTTCAGAGAAATCCTGAGCTTGCAGGCAATAGATTAAGCCCAAGTTGGAATATGCTTCTGCATAGTTAGGATCTACTTCAATGGTTTTGTTGTAGAATTCAATGGCTTTTTCATAATCTTTCATGTTATGATAAAGGTATCCTTTTACGTACAAATAGAATGTGTTATTAGGATCTTTAGCCAACATATCATCTGCAAACTGCATTGCTTCGTCAAACTTATTATTATTGCTATAATAATCAATCAGATGTCCAAAGAAGAATGAATGTTCAGGATACTTTTGAATACCATCTTTTAAGGAAGCGATCCACTTGACAGTATCACCTTGAGCTTTCAATGCTGTAGAAATAAATTCCATGGCATATTTACCCACTTCTTTGTCCTCCTTTGCATAAGGTGCATATTTCAACACGCTTGGATAATCTTCCATTTTGGCTGCAGCTAAGCTTGCATAATAAGCAATTTGGGGCAATACAGTATCTGTTTGAAGCAGATTCTCCTTTTCAAACATAGGATTGATGGCAATGTCTACATAAGTTGCGAAGAAATCCAAAGCCTCTTTATTCTTATCTAAATTAAAGAACTGGATACCACCGTTAATCAGGTTGGGACGCGCAGCTAATATAGCAGCACTGTTCGATCTTCTGAACTTATTTTTGATTTTACCTTTTTCGTTAGGAATCTGTGCAAGTTCATCGCATTTAAAGTAGTATTTGCACATATTCAGTGCGCTGTTATACACTTTAAGAGTATCATAAGGCTTTCTTAAATAAGCATTCTCCATTTCCTTTTCATTGATTCTCTTTTGAATAAAGCCGGCTACATCCCATGTTTCGGCGTTGTCTTTGGTTTCAGCATTGTTCAGAGCTTCATTGATGAGCTTCTCTGCTTGTGCAAAATCCGGTTTTACGTCGTTAGCGATGCTTTTTGCCTCTTTCACGCTCTTTTCCTGAGCGAAGGTAAAGCCTGCCGCAAGTAGTAAAACCATTGAAAATAATACTCTTTTCATGATTGTAGAAAATTTTAATTAATATTATGTCTATTCTTCATTTTCATTGTTTACCTCGTTCTGAGGGCTTTCAAGAGTATTTTCTTCCCCCTCCTCTATAAGTTCCTCTTCATTTTCTGAAGTGCCTTTACTTACAGAGCCGATTTCGTCATTACGTTACTCAAGGT
>ENA-ORIN01000058-ORIN01000058.1-human-gut-metagenome-genome-assembly--contig:-NODE-58-length-22021-cov-6.34071_pt1 | contig 22021 bp, 15 predicted proteins | sample MGYA00243031_ERZ508748 | MGnify/ENA primary metagenome ERZ508748 (study PRJEB26277, sample SAMN04329839) | human gut metagenome | biome: human-associated habitat | host: Homo sapiens | place: USA...
CCCAACACATAAACGATATATAAAAGACAAAGGTCTTCTAAAATTGCAAGTTTAGAAGAACTTTTTTCATTTTGGGCTAGCTATCTTAAAAATAGACCAATCAAAATTGGTGTCAACTCTCTATTTTTCCGTAAGACTCATGAAAAAAGCGGGGCAGTACGAAAACAATGCAACGCCAATCCGGGAGTAATTCGGGGTTTTGCTTTCTCTCAATTGTTCTATTTGTCTTTTTTAGTAGGCCATGAAAACACGCAGGATGAAAAAGGTGCAAAAAATCAGTAGTACGTTAGTAAAAAAAGAGTCTAACGCATTTGCATTAAACTCTTTTTATAACTGTTTTTATTCGTCTTTCATTGATTGGTCAATCACCTCTATTTTTTTTAAGATCAATTCTAGGTCTGCTTTGAGTTTTTCCACTTTACGATTCATTTCCGTAACCAAACTGCTACCTTTTTTGGAAGAACTGGTCAAGAAGCCCAAATTGTTCTCGTATGTTTGAATTTCATTCTTCATGTTTTCGTAAGCACGAACCAGTATTTCACGTTCACGATAAAGGTTGCCTTCCTTGCTGATGGTTGATTTAAAATTGCTTAATTTTTTCTGTGATGCGGAAAGATTCAGCTTGTCAAACAACTTGTCGATGACACCATGATATTGCTTGTACAGTTTATCTTTTTCTTTAAACGGTACATGACCGATGCCGTTCCATTCTTTCATTAATTCTCGAATGGCGTTTCCCGCATCCTCTTCCGGTGTTTCCTGTGCGTCAATTGCATTTAATTTTTCAATGATCGCCTTTTTCTGAACCATGTTTTCCTGTTCAACCGAGCGTTGTGAAGAAGTCGCCTTGTTCTTTTGCTCGAAGAAATAATCACATGCGGCAATGAATCGTTTCCATACGGCATCCGAATACTTTTTAGGTACAGGACCGATTGTTTTCCATTCCTTTTGTAATTTGCTTAGAATATCAGCAGTTGCTTTCCAGTCTGTGCTTTCTTTTAGTGCTTCTGCTTTTTCACATAATGCTTTCTTCTTTTCCAGATTGCCTGCCATACTTTCCTTGATGGATTTGAAGAACTCGGCTTTGCGTTTGAAAAACTCATCACAAGCGGCACGGAAACGTTCGAATATCTTCACGTTCATTTTTTGAGGTGCGTAACCAATTGTTTTCCATTTAGCTTGCAAAGCAATGATTTCCTGAGTTTTGTTTTCCCAGTCTTGGAAAGTAGTGAACGTATCGTATTCCATCGCTTCCACAATTTCACAGATTACGGTCTTTTCATCCAAATTACGTTGCTCTTTTTCTTTTAAGGCTTCGAAATGTTGCTGGTGACGACGGTTTACGGCTGTAGAGGCGGTTTTGAACCGGGTCCAGATATCTTCGCGCAATTCTTTTGCAACAGGACCCGTATTCCGGAATTCCTGATGTAACTTTTGTAATTGGTGGAAAGCGGAAATCACATCTTCTTCATCAGCCAATTTCTCTGCGGCTTCACAGAGATGAGTTTTTATTTCAAGATTCTTTTTAAAATCATACTCACGGAATTCATTGGTCAGCTTTATCAAGTCATAGAACTTTTCTGCATAGTGCTGATAATTTTTCCATAGTTCATTGACTTTGGCAGCCGGCACCTGTTTTATATCGTTCCATTCCTGTTGCAGTTTCTTGAATTCATTGTATGCTTTGTTGGCATCTTCGGGAGATTCGGCAAGTTCTTTCAAGCGGTCGATAATGGCGAGCTTTTTCACCAGGTTATCTTCTTTTTCTTTATCTTGTTCTGCTTGTATGGCGCTTCTTTTCTCTTTGATAGAGCTCATGATATCTTTGAAACGGCTTTCAGCATCGTCCGGTTGGGGAATAAATGCCTCAGGAGCACCTCCGCCATCAATAAATGCCTTACGGGCGGCTTCTTGCTCAGCCTTGTGCAGCTTGTAGAAGTTCTGTTTCAATAAATCCAACTCTTGTTTGTCTGCATTGCAGGCGTCTTCGTTGATTTCTTTTAAACGTTCGATGACCTCTTCTTTCGTTTGTTTAGGTACATACGTAGCGTTATTTTCTTCTGCAGTAGCGGAAGATGATACCAAAGTTTCAGATGTCTGTTCCACTGGAACTTCGGTTAAAGGGCGGATAGTTTCATTCGAGTCCATCGTATAGATTTTTAAAGTAAGCGTTTTTGTTATAACAACAATTTACAAATTAAAAGAAATAAATTAGAACTTCATACTGTTTTTCCCGATTTTTTTAGGAAAATCCTTAAAAGTGGAGAAAATAGGAGAATCAAGGGGGATAAATGCACTGCAGATTACATAGATTCATACAGATTCTCTTTTATTGTGATTCTTTGCCGGTTTCTGTGTGAATCTGTTTTTCTCTGAATTTCAATCTATGTAATCTGTAGTGAAATGTGTCAGGATAGTAATACGGTGATGCCCATATAAAGCATCATACCTATAATGTCATTGGTGATGGATATGAACGGACCTGTAGCGATGGCCGGATCTATTTTTAGTTTTTCCAGTGTCATAGGAACCAGGGTCCCAAAGATGGAAGCGAACATGACTACTGCAAACAGGCTGAATGAAACCGAATAAGTCACGGTGGCACTTGCCCCGAAACGGATGAAATTATAGATATATACCAGCATAGAAATAATAGTAGCATTGATTACGGCCACTACAGATTCCTTTACTATTTGTTTCCAGGTGTTTTGGGCATCCAGCGAGCTGTTTGCCAGTCCTTGTACGATAAGTGCCGAGGACTGTGTTCCCACATTCCCCCCTGTTCCGCCGATAAGGGGGATGTAGAGGGCCATTTCGGGATGTGCGGCAAAAGTGCTGTCAAAGTTGCCCAGAATCATGGAGTTTCCTATTCCGCCTATCATGCCGATGAGCAGCCAGGGCAGACGGGCTGTAGTCTGGCGGAATACATTATCGTCTGTTTCCACGTCTTGTGACAAACCTGATGCCAGCTGGTAGTCGCGCTCAGCCTGTTCACGTACTTCGTCCATCACATCGTCTACCGTAATCCGTCCTACCAGGCGTCCGATACTGTCCACTACCGGAACGGCGACCAGGTCATATTTTTCAATGGTTTGTACCACTTCGTCTATAGGGGTATCTACATGGACGGATATCGGTTCTTTCCTCATCACGTGCTTCACTTTGGATACGGAAGGGCTGGTGATCATTTTCTTCAACGGGAACACACCGCGCAGCCGCTGGTCATCGTCTACTACATATACATAATAGATTTCGTCCATATCTTCCGCCTGGATGCGCATTTCCTTCAGACATTCGGGCATACTCCAGTTTTCGTTTACGATTACCATTTCGGTACCCATCAATCCACCGGCAGTGTCTTCGTCATATTTCAACAAATCGACAATGTCTCCGGCTTGTTCTATGTCTTCAATGTGTGAGAGGACTTCTTCTTGTTTGTCCTCGTCCATTTCACGGATAATGTCCACGGCATCATCCGAATCCATGTAGTCAACGAACCGTTTGGCGATTGTTTCAGAGGGAAGGATTTCCAGGAATTCTTTACGGGCGTCTTCGTCCATTTCGATAAGGACATCGGCGGCAGTCTCATTGTCCAGTAACAGGTATATGAACCGTGCTTCTTCCGCATCCAGTTCATTGCACAGCTCTGCTATGTCGGCAGGATGCAGTCCGGCAAGCAAGTCCTTCAGTTGCTCTGAGTCTTTTTGCTCGATCAGCTGCTCTACTTTTTCTAATTCCTCTTTATTCATCCTATTCTTCCGTTAATATAATAAATAGGTGTTATTCTTTCTTGTTTGTTCCTTTCCGGGCGATATCATTGCTATAGACAATATCCGTCTTGTTTTTCAGCGCCGCTTCCACCTGGTTGGTCAGTTCGATAAACTCTTGTACAGACAACTGTTCCGGGCGTTTGTTGAAAATGGGGTCTGCGCTCAATGGGTTCTCTTTGTCTAAAATGGAAGAAATAGAGTTTCTCAAAGTTTTACGCCGTTGGTTGAATGTTGTTTTTACAATGAGCTTGAACAATTTTTCATTGCATCCCAGTTCCGTCGTTTCATTGCGTGTCATACGGATGACCGCACTTTTCACCTTGGGAGGCGGATTGAATACATGTTCGTGTACGGTGAACAGGTATTCTACTTTGTACCATGCTTGTATCAGGATACTGAGAATGCCGTATGTCTTGCTTCCGGGACCGGCGGCAATGCGTTCGGCCACTTCTTTTTGGATCATTCCGGTACAACAGGGTATCAGGTCTTTGTAATCCAGCATTTTAAAGAATATCTGGCTGGATATATTATAAGGATAGTTGCCGGTCAGGACAAAAGGTTTTCCGTCAAATAATTTTTCGAGGTTCAGTTTCAAGAAGTCGTCTTCAATGATATTATCTTCCAGGGCAGGGAAGTTCTCACGGAGATAGGCTACAGATTCATAATCCAGTTCCACCACTTTTACCGGACGGTTTTTCTGCATAATAAACTGGGTTAGTACCCCCATCCCCGGTCCTACTTCCAGAATTGGCAAGTCAGGGCACACGTCTACCGTATCGGCTATATCTTTTGCAATACTGAGATCTTTCAAGAAGTGTTGTCCTAGAAATTTTTTTGGCTTTACTAATCCCATTCCGTTATTTTTCTATCGTTAATAAATAGGTTTATTTCGCTAAGATAGTATCTTTGCATCGTGCAAAGGTAAACATTCTAAATTAATATACACAGATTTTGGAACGAACTCGATTAAAAAAGATTATAAATAAAGGTTTGCAGATTGCATTTCCGTTATTTTTGGGGGCTGCGATACTGATATGGATGTATCACGGATTCAATTTTTCCCGGGTGTGGGAGGTCTTGGATGGAGGAATGAACTATGGGTGGATGTTAGTGTCATTAGTGTTTGGTGTGTTTAGCCGTTGCTGGCGGTGTTAGCTTTCGCTGGCTCCGTTTGGCGTGCATCCTAATACAACCGATTGTGTGTACGCCATCTTTGTGTCTTATGCCGCCAACTTGGTTGTTCCCCGTGTAGGTGAGATTTCCCGTTGCGGGGTGTTGGCTAAATATGATGGTACATCTTTTTCCAAATCGCTGGGTACGGTGGTTACGGAACGGCTGATTGATACGCTGTGTGTGTCGTTGATTACAGGGGTAACTCTTATAATGCAGGCAAGGGTATTCGATACTTTTTTTAAAGAAACCGGCACGGATACCACGGTTTTGGCACAGGTATTTACTTCGGGGCATTTCTATATCACTATCGTCTGTGTGCTGGCCGTATTGGTGCTGGCTTTTTTTCTGATCAGGAATGTGACGGTCTTTGCTAAGGTGAAAGGCATTCTCCATAATGTATGGGTCGGTGTACTGTCTTTGCGTCATGTAAAGCGGATGCCTCTGTTCATTCTTTATACCGTCGGTATCTGGACTTGCTATTTCCTGCAATTCTATGTTTCTTTCTTTTGTTTCGATTTTTCCGATAATTTGGGAGTGATGGCGGGACTGGTCATGTTTGCTGTAGGTAGCATTGCGGTAGTAGTTCCGACTCCTAATGGGGCGGGTCCGTGGCATTTTGCTGTCATAACGATGATGATGCTCTATGGAGTGGGAAAAGAAGATGCGGGAATTTTTGCCTTATTAGTGCATGGAATACAAACTTTTTTATTAATTTTGTTGGGTATATATGGATTAGCGGCTTTGCCGTTCACAAATAAAACTAAGAAGTTATGAGTACAATTCTCTCTCTCGCTCCGCAGAATGTGTGGAAGCATTTCTATTCATTGACTCAGGTTCCCCGCCCTTCGGGTTACTTGAAGAAAGTGCAAGAGTTCTTGCTGAACTTTGGAAAAAGTGTAGGCGTAGAGTCATTCCAGGACGAAGCCGGTAATATCATTTACCGTAAGCCTGCCACTCCGGGGATGGAAAACCGTAAGAAGGTGATTCTTCAGGCTCACATGGACATGGTTCCTCAGAAGAATAACGATACAGTGCATGATTTTGAAAATGATCCTATCGAGACTTACATTGACGGAGATTGGGTGAAAGCTAAAGGCACGACTTTGGGAGCCGATGATGGCATGGGTGTTGCCGCTATCATGGCTATCATGGAAGACAAGACGCTGAAACATGGTCCGTTGGAAGCACTGATTACTGCCGACGAAGAAACCGGTATGTTCGGTGCGTTCGGTTTGAAGCCGGGAACGGTAGACGGTGATATTCTGTTGAATCTGGATTCGGAAGAAGAAGGAGAATTGTATATCGGTTGTGCAGGCGGTGAAGACCTGACAGCAGTGTTGGAATATAAAGAAGTGGAAACAGATCCGGCTGACATTGCTTTGAAAGTTACCTTGAAAGGGCTGCGCGGTGGTCATTCAGGATTGGAAATCAATGAAGGACGTGCCAATGCCAACAAGCTGATGGCGCGTTTCATGAACCAGGTGATAACTTACGATGAGGCTTGCCTGGTGTCCTGGCAAGGTGGCAATATGCGTAATGCCATTCCTCGTGAATGTGAAGTGGTCATTACGGTTCCGGCTGAAGAAGAAGCGGACGTACTGGAATTTGTGCAGGAGTGCGAAGCATTGTGGAATGAAGAATATCATGTACACGAAACACCGATCAGCTTCAAGGCAGAACGGGTGGAATTGCCTGCGATGATGGTTCCCGATGAAATTAAAGATAATCTGGTGGATGCCATTTATGCTTGTCAGAATGGAGTGATGCGTATGATTCCTACTATCCCCGATACCGTGGATCCCTCTTCCCATCTGGCTATCGTTTCTATCGGTGGTGGCAAGGCGGAGATAAAAATCCTGGCCCGCAGTTCACGCGATTCAATGAAGGATTATCTGAATACTGCATTGGAAAGCTGTTTCTCTATGGCAGGCATGGAAGTGACCCGTTCAGGTGGTTATTCAGGCTGGGAGCCCAATGTGGATTCTCCTATTCTGAAAGCGATGAAGGAGTCTTATCAGGCACAATTCGGTAAGGAACCTGCTGTGAAAGTGATTCATGCCGGCTTGGAATGCGGTATCATCGGTGCGGTAGTTCCCGGCTTGGATATGATTTCTTTCGGTCCTACCTTGCGTTCTCCTCACTCGCCGGATGAACGCTGCTTTATTCCTTCTGTAGGCAAGTTCTATGATTTCGTAGTAGCTACGTTGGAAAATACGCCGGTAAAAGAATAGTCTTTAATATCTTATAAAGATTTCGGGCGCGGATGATAGGGATTTCGTCCGCGCCTTTCTATTAATACTCCACTTTGTCACTTTTCTCTGTCCATTGTTGGAATGCCTTTATCGCCTCTTCCGCCAAAAGAACTTCGGAAGGCAGCTTGCGTGCCGAAGGTTTCAGGCTTAACTCATCATAGATAAAAGAGTCGTCAAACCCTATATTCTTGGCATCCGTCTTGTTGTTTGCATAATACATTTTATCCAGCCGTGCCCAGTAAATGGCTCCCAGACACATGGGACACGGTTCACACGAAGTATAAATTTCACATCCGCTCAAGTTGAATGTTCCCAGTTTGCTTGCCGCCGCACGGATGGCGCTGACTTCCGCATGGGCGGTAGGGTCGCATTGTGAGGTGACACGATTGGCTCCGGTCGCAATGATTTCACCATCTTTGGCAATTACAGCTCCAAAGGGTCCGCCGCCGTTTGCCACATTCTCTATAGAAAGCTCAATGGCTTTCCGCATTAATTCTTCTTTCTTCATAGTGGTTCTATTTCTTTAGTACAGAGCAAATATACGATATTTCCGGCTATATATGCGGGAGAGGGCTTATTTTATTCGGAAACTGCCGCTTCATGTGTACACTTGTCGGTTTCTGCTACCTTTGAGGTGATTATCAGTGCCTCCGGGGACATTGCCCTGTTTTTTGTTTCAGAAGCTTCAGCCTCTCCGCAAAAGCCCGTCAATAGGGCAAAGTGGCTGAAGGATTGCCTTTGGAAATTCCTTCAGCCCGATTATGGAAGCTTCAGTTTTTGGTTGTTCGGGATGTGTTTGTGGAAGTTCATTTTCTCTGGTGCTTTTATGCCTGTTGGAAATGATGTTACTATTAGGAAGAGTTTGCTGTGACTGCCGTAATAGCTTTATTGCTTCACCTTAGTGAAGCAGCCGTTTTATACAGGTGACAATGGATCTTCACCAAAGTGGAATGGCGTGTTCACCTAAGTGATGGACAGAAAATACAAACTTATCCTGATGAAAAAGAATATGTTTCCGGTTGTGTCAGTTTGCTCATTTAGGGGTGCGATACGGTGACAAGTGCCTGGATATAGGACTTTTGAAGCATTGGGGAACCAATCTGTGCGGAGTATGCATACCCCAAGAGGGTGCGGCTGAAGGATTTTTCTTCGGGCTGAAGCATTTTCAGGTGTAATCCTTCAGCCGGAATGCCCACTGGCAAAGGGTTTGCGGAGAGGCTGAAGCTTTTGAAGGAATTTTCCTGTCCTTTTTCTTTGTATCACGAATTTGCTGAATACTCCTGGTTTTCCGTAATGCGCTGGTTTGGGCTAATACTTTGCACCCTTTCGGGTATATTATGCAAAAGAAGCTAATAAATTATACCCATTAGGGTGTAATTATCGCTGGTTTTGCTATATTGGTACCCTAAAGGGTGTAATTATGAATAATTCATTGTCATTGTTTGTTAAGGAAATGCGCAAGCGGTTCGGACTTACGCAAGTAGATTTGGCAGCTAAGGCGGGAGTGGGGCTTCGCTTTGTGCGCGAGTTGGAACAAGGAAAGCAAACTTTGCGAATAGACAAGGTAAACCAGGTGCTTGCCCTCTTCGGGTATGAAGTGGGAGCAGTGCCTGCAGGAAAGGAGCATAGCGTATGAGAAGGGGAAAAATATACCTGAATGATATATATCTACGCGGGGACGCTGACGGAAGACGAAAATGGTTTTACCTTTATCTATGATGCCGGATTCTTGCGTTATCCGGCTGGCACCTGAAGAACTTTTCATTGTATGACACGGGGATGGGCTATAGTCTGACGCCTGCATACCATTTGCTGTCCACGGTTATTGTCATGCCCGAGGATACGGAGGAGCTCGCCGGGGGGCAGTGGCAAGGTAATAGAGAACATCGCTTGGAAATTCCGACGTTCCATCATTAAATGGATCGAACTGATAGATGTTTCCTACCAGCCACAAGACATGAAGAAACCCTATAAAAGACTGGTGCTGCAACGTTTGCTTTGGCTGCGCTGAAAGATCTTTCCTTTTCTGTTTTAGTTATTTTAATTAAAACGTATGCAGTCTTTAAACATCTATTTCGTTTCTTTGTTAAAGAAGACTTAGTACGAACTAAAAGATTGTAGATATGAAAATTCGTTATTTATCTTTGATAGTGTTACTGGTAATGAGCGTATTTGCTCCTATGCAGGCACAAACCTATGACAATTTGTGGAAAGAACTGGAAGTATTGGAACGAAAGGATCTGCCCAAGTCGGTTATTTCCGAAGCAATGAAAATCTACGATAAAGCAAAAGCGGAACAGAATGTACCGCAAATGATGAAAGCCTATCTCACTGCCATGCAGTACCGTTCCCTTTTAACTCCCGATAGCTTGAAGGTAGATATGAATGGTTTGGAACAATGGGCTTCCCAAACCGGCAGTATGGAAGACAAAGCTATATTGTATTCCATTCTGGGTGAAATGACCATGCCTGCCGACGTAAAAAAAGGATTGGGTTATTTGCAGGCCTCTCTCAAGGATAAAGACCGGTTATTACTTATCCCGGTCGAGAAATTGAGACCTATGGTGAGAGTGGGAGAGGCTAGTAAACGGTATTTTCGTGATAATCTGTACAACCTGCTGGCACGAAGTGCCATACAAATCATGCAGCAGTACAGGTGGCAGGCGGCTGCTAAAGCAAATCAGACAAACAGTCTGCCTGCGGATATGACGGATATGGATAAGTTTGTTACTTATCAGTTTGTTCCTGTCTCTGATTGTGACTTGACGGCAGCTGTCATGCAGACTTATCAGTCCTTGCTGAAAGTATATGATACGGAAACGGAGCGTGAGGGTTGGTTGCTGACCGGGATAGATGCATTGAATTACCTGTACCGCAATTTTTCCGGAAACTTCTCGAATGACGTATGCCAACAGGAACTCCGGAAGTGGATTCATACTTATCCGGCTGTGAAAACAGTCCCTGAAGCTTATCTGGCTTTGGCACAATTCCTACAGTATCAAAATAATCAGGTAGAGCGCTTGCGGATAGTTCGTGAAGGAATAGCCGGATACCCCCGTTACGAAGGTATCAACCAACTGAAGAATATAGAAAAGGAAATTCTGAATGCAAGCCTTTCACTGGAAATAGCTACGGCTTATCCTGGTGAACAGCAGTCGGTGAAAGTAAATTATAAAAACCTTACCGGCATCACTTTGCAGTTATATAAGGTGAATTTACCCGTTACCTCTGCCGTATTGCAGAACAGAACCACCCATTTTGAAAGTAAATATGCCCGTTTGCAACGCGAGGAGCATTTTTCTTTGAAACCTACTACAGATTATTTGAATGTCGATACCACCCTGACCATACAGGCTCCTCAAGCGGGAATTTATTTCTTAAAGGCAGTGCCCGATGGGAAGAAGGGCGTTTCGGACGGAACATTAATGAATGTCACCGCTTTAAAGACCATTTATCGTCCTCTGCCGGATGGTACGTTGGAACTGGTGGTGGTAGATGCAGTGAGCGGACAGCCTGTTTCTGAGGCGGAAGTAACCATTTATACGGAGAAGGGAGGAGGTTATTCTCCCCAACAGACCTACCAGGCGGATAAACAGGGTACTTTGAAACTGGATTTCCTGAATAGTAACAAATACTGGTATAATGCACATACGGCGGCTGATAATGCGATGCCCATCTTGAATCTTTGGAAAAACGATTATTACTATAAAGAGAGCAAGAGGAAAGAAGTTTTGCAATTATTTACCGACCGCTCCATTTACCGTCCCGGTCAAACCGTATATGTATCCGGCTTGGCTTATGAAATGGAAAAGGATTCTACGCGTGTGCTTGCGGATAAAAAATATACGGTATCCCTATATGATGCGAATAATAATGAAACAGGAAAAGTAGAAGTACGGACGAATGGTTTTGGCTCGTTCAGCGGACAGTTTGTTTTGCCCTCTCCTTGCTAGACAGGTTATTTTAGCTTGCGTGTGGCCGATACTTCTGTCAGTTTTAAGGTAGAAGAATATAAACGTCCCACCTTTGATGTCACGTTTGAGCCCGTGAAAGTGGAGTATCAAGTGGGTGACTCTATAGAAGTGGTGGGTATGGCAAAGACTTTTGCCGGTGCGCCTGTGCAGAATGCCAGGGTACACTATAATATATCCCGTTCCTATGCCTGGTTCTGGCGGTTTATGGGCAGAGGTTCAGCCCGTTGGGAGGGAGAGGCAATGACCGATGCGGATGGTAAGTTCACCGTTCCGGTGCCTTTAGAAATAGACGCAGACAGGTGAGAAACGACGTTCTGGTATTGTTCGTACAACATACAGGCGGATGTGACGGATGGTGCAGGTGAGACACAGCAAGCTAATTTGTCATTGCCTTTAGGAAGCACTTCAATGGTGCTGAATATGGATAATCTGCCCGATAATTTGGTGAAAGAAAAGAAGCTGGAAATAAAACTGACAGCCATGAATCTTTCGGGTGAGCCGGTAGATACTCCGGTTACTTATCAGGTAGTCGAAATGGAGAAGCAGAAAGACGGTCAGGAAAAAGAAGGCAGAAAGATATTGACCGGTACGGTGGAAGCCAACAAGAGTTTTGTTCCTGAGGCTATTTATGCCCTGCCTTCCGGTAATTATCGTTTGAAGCTTTCGGCTAAGGATACACAAGGCAGAGAGTGTACGGCATTTAAGAATTTCCTTCTGTTTTCATTGAACGACAAGCGTCCGCCCTTCGTGATAACGGATTGGTTCTATCAGGATGGTCTGGAATTTGATGCAGCATCTCCAGCTACTATATATATAGGTAGCAGCGAAAAGAATGTCTATCTGCTTTATGATGTGTTTGCAGGCAACAAGCGCTTGGAAAGCAAACGTATACAGCTTTCGGACTCGGTGATCAGTTTCCGCTTCCCTTATAAGAAGGAATATGGTGACGGCATTCTGGTAAGTATGGCATTTGTGAAAGACGGCAGACTTTACAGTCATAATGCACAGATTATGAAACCGGCCCCTGAGAAGAAGTTGCAGCTGAAATGGACTACGTTCCGTGACAAACTTCGTCCGGGACAGGAAGAGGAATGGAAACTGACGGTACTTTATCCGGATGGGCGCCCGGCTGAGGCTGAAATGCTGGCTACCATGTATGACGCTTCTCTGGATAAGATATATAGTGCACATAAGCTGGACTTTGGAGTGGACTTTCATTATGTGGTTCCATTGACTTATTGGAATACATCCTATATGCGGAATGCTTATTTGTATGTTGATTTCCCGTTGAAGAGGCTTCGTGCAGTTCCTTTGGAATATAGTGAATTGATCATTCCATCTACAGGAAGAATGGAGGCTGTGGTGGTAGGTTATGGAGGTAGCCCTCGTGCCGCTCTTACAGGATCTTTGAAGATAAGAGGTAGGAGTGCGGCAAATGCTGTGATGAAACAAGAGGCTGTTACTGATATGGTGCTCCAGGAAGAAATGGTAGAGACGTCTGCACAGGAAAATGCAGAAATGGACAGTTCTGAAGAACTGGCAGAAACAGGTGATATACAGATACGTGAAAACTTTGCGGAAACGGCATTCTTTTATCCACAGCTCCGCACCAATGAAACAGGTGAAATCAGTATTTCCTTTGTACTGCCCGAGAGCCTTACCCGATGGAAGTTTATGGGCTTGGCACATACCCGGATTGTGGATTATGGAAAGATAGAAGCTACCGCTACTGCCAGCAAAGAGTTTATGCTTCAGCCTAATATGCCCCGCTTTGTCCGCGTGGGAGATAAGGCGAATATTGCCGCTTCACTGATGAACCTGTCGGACAAGGGAGTGAAAGGGACTGTTTGCATGGAATTGTTCAATCCGGAAACAGAAAAGGTATTCTATTCACAAAAACAGAAGTTTGACGTGAAGGGAGGAGAAACCGGGCATGTGAACTTTACTTTTGAAGTGAGTGACAAATATACGGTAATGGCATGCCGGATGGTAGCGGATGGAGATACCTTCAGTGATGGAGAACAGCGTTACATCCCCGTACTGACAGACAAACAGTGGGTGACGGAAACCGTTCCTCTGAACGTGAATGGGGAAGGTGCGCATACTTTCTCTTTGGAAAACCTGTTTAACAAGCATAGCAAAACGGCTTCCGAACAACGGTTGACCGTAGAATTTACTGCCCATCCGGCTTGGTATGCCGTGCAGGCTTTGCCTGTAGTGGCTCATCCTCAGAATGAAGATGCTCTTTCCTGGGCTACCGCTTATTATGCCCATTCATTGGCTGCATATATAGTCAAAGAAAATCCCCGTATCAAGCAAGTCTTTGATAGCTGGAAGGCTCAAGGTGGCACGAAGGAAACTTTTATGAGCAATCTGCAAAAGAATCAGGAACTGAAAAATATCCTGCTGGCTGAAACTCCCTGGCTGGCAGAGGCTACCAATGAAGCCGAACAAAAACAGCGTATCGCCACTTTGTTTGACCTGAATACAATGAATAGCCAACTGGCTGTTTCTGTAGAGAAACTGGGAGAATTGCAAAATGCCGATGGCGCATGGAGTTGGTATAAAGGTATGCAAGGCAGCCGCTATGTAACTACTCAGGTAATGGAAATGCTGGTCCGGCTGAATGCATTGACTCATCAGGATGCTGACAGCCGGATGCAGCCTATGATTCAAAAAGGGTTCGAGTATTTAGGCAAGCAGGCAGCCGAAGAGTATAAGTCCATGAAAGAAGCTGAAAAGAAAGGGGCTGTCGGTATCCGTCCGTCAGAGCAGGTTCTCAGGTATTTGTATATCTGTGCTTTGGATGGCAAGGCTCCGGTTGATGAAAAGGTGAACCGGTATTTCATAGACAAGTTGTCCGGTGAGGGAAAAGAACTGACGATTTATGAAAAGGCGTTGGGAGCTATCATCTTGCAGCAAGCCGGTAAGGTGGCAGAAGCCAAGCTGTTTATGCAGTCATTGATGGAGTATTCTGTTGTGACGGATGAAATGGGACGTTACTTTGATACTCCTAAAGCCCGATATTCATGGTTCAGTTATAAAATTCCGACTGAAGTGGCTGCTATGGAAGCTATACAGCGTATAACAAAAGATACGAAAGCTATTGATGAAATGAAACGCTGGCTGTTGAAGCAGAAACAGACACAGACTTGGGAAACGCCGATTGCCACGGCTGATGCGGTGTATGCATTGATGGCTACAGGAGCTTCGGATTTATTGGCAAATACAGGAGGAGTAGAGATTACTTTAGGTAAAGAAGTGATCCGGACTCCGGCAGATGATGCCATCGGTTATATCAAGAAGACGGTGTCCGGTGATGTGATGAATATCAAGAAAGTAAGCGTGGATAAAGAAGGAACCGGAATGGGTTGGGGAGCCGTTTATGCCCAATATCTGGAAAGTATGGATCAAATAGGTGAGCAGGGAAACGGATTGTCTGTCAGCCGTCAATTATATAAAGGAGATGAGGCTTTGAATGAATCAGCTCCATTGAAGGTTGGCGATAGGATTACCGTTCGCCTGACTGTAAAGGCTGACCGTGATATGGAGTTTGTTCAGATCAAAGATGACCGTGCAGCTTGTATGGAACCGTTACAGGCAGTTTCGGGATTCCGTTGGAGCAACGGGCTGGGATATTATCAGGCTACCAAAGATGCTTCGACTCAGTTCTTTATCGATCAGATGAGAAAAGGAACTTATGTCATAGAGTATCAGGTGTATGTGAACCGGACAGGAGAATATCAGGCTGGAATTGCAACTGTTCAGTCTGCTTATGCTCCGGAATTCGGAGGGCATACGGGAGGATATCGGGTGATGGTGGAATAAAGACACGGGATGTCTGGAATTAATTGTGTGATTTCATAAAAAGTAAGTTAGCTTGCTAACTTACTTTTTTCTTATGCTTCTGCCGTCCACCCATTCAAGTCTTATTTCAAAACCATCTTCAGCCGTGCCATAAAAATAGCGGCCTGAAACGGATGGATATTCAATTATAAATGTATAACCATCTGAATAATATAGATACAACCAACCGTTTTGAATTTCCCAGTCAAACTTATATACCCTATAAAGTTCATCATTATAGTAACAGCGTTCTTCCGTACCTACACCATGATCTGTGAAAGCACCTGAGGTGAATGTGATGTAACTGTAAAGAGGTTCTCCATATCGGTCTTCAAATCCCATATCGCCCCACCAAGTCTTACCGTATAATCCTGAAATGTCAAATCCTCTTTCCTCATCGCTTTCACATGAAGAAAAACTTATCATTGTAATCAATGCAATGGCAACGAACCAGTAATGTTTTACTATTTTCATAATTTATCTGATTTTTAATGCGGGACAAAGATAAAGGTTATTCATAAGATAAAATAAATTATAGGCTGAAAAAATGGGTAAAGGATGTTTTTTGTCTATCTTTGCTATCTAAAAAGCATAAAATAATTGTATGAAACATATTATACTGATAGTAAGTTTGTTAATGGGAGTGACTTTGGGAGTACAGGCACAACCCAAAGCATTATTTGATAAGACAACGCATGAATTTGGAACTATTTTATGGAAAAATCCGGTGACGGCAACCTTTAAAATCACTAATAAAGGAGATAAACCTTTAGTGATATCTAATGTGACAACGTCTTGTGGCTGCACGGTTGCTGATTGGACCAAAGAACCGATTGCACCGGGAAAGACCGGGATTGTCAGTTCTACTTTTGACGCCAAAGCCATCGGACGTTTTCAGAAGAGCGTAGGCATTTATTGCAATGCCTCGAATAAACCTATCTATCTGGCTATCCGGGGAGAGGTAACAGCCGATCCTAAGAATTACACTTTCACACATCCTTTTCAAATTGGCGCTATTCGTCTGGATAAGGAAGAAATAGAGTTTGAGGATGCCAATAAAGGTGATAAACCGACTATGGAATTGTTGGTTGCCAATACGTCAGATAAACTATATACCCCTGTGCTGATGCATTTGCCTCCTTACCTCAGTGCTGTTGCAACTCCGGAAAAATTAGGAAGGGGACGTACGGGTAAAATCAAGATCACTCTTGATACGGATAAGCTGCCTAAATTGGGCTTGACAACAGCTTCTGTTTATCTATCCCGTTTTCCGGGAGATAAGGTAGGAGAGGAAAATGAAATTCCGGTTTCTGCCATATTATTGCCGGATTTCTCGCATATCAGCCAGCAGGAACGCTTGAATCCGCCTGCCATTCATCTTTCTGCCAAAGAGTTGCAGATGGGAGAACTGAAAAGCGATGAAAAGAAAGCACATACGATTATTGTTAAGAATGTAGGAAAATCTAATCTGGAAATTCTTGATTTGCAGGTGTTTAATTCTGCTTTGGGGGTCCAGTTGAAGAAACGTGTCTTGAAACCGGGTGCGTCTACCAAGTTGAAGATTACTGCTTTCGGTCAAAATTTGAAGAAAGTAAAGGGTACTCCGCGTGTCTTGATGATAACCAATGATCCTAACAATCCGAAGATAATTATAAAAGTAAAAGTAACCTCAAAAAAATAGCTATGGAACATCCTGAAAATAGTGAAGAATATAAGGGATTGACAGTGAACAAAGGTATTGAGCAACCATCTATTGTGAATCCTTATTTGAAACTACGTAAAAAACCTCGTCGTCGTGAGTTTTCCGTAGGTGAATATGTAGAAGGCATCGTAAAAGGTGATGTGACCGTATTGAGTCAGGCGGTTACTTTGGTGGAGAGTGTAAAACCGGAACATCAGGCTATTGCCCAGGAAGTGATAGAGAAGTGTCTGCCTTATTCCGGAAATTCTATGCGAATCGGTATCAGTGGTGTGCCCGGTGCCGGCAAGAGTACATCTATTGATGTATTTGGATTGCATGTGCTTGAGAAGGGAGGAAAATTAGCTGTTTTAGCTATTGATCCCAGTAGTGAGCGTTCTAAAGGCAGTATTTTGGGAGATAAGACCCGCATGGAGAAACTATCCGTCCATCCGAAGTCTTTTATACGGCCTAGTCCGTCGGCAGGTTCGTTGGGAGGGGTAGCTCGTAAGACTCGTGAAACGATCATACTTTGTGAGGCTGCGGGCTTTGATAAGATTTTTGTTGAAACGGTTGGAGTAGGGCAGAGCGAAACGGCAGTGCATTCTATGGTGGATTTCTTTTTGCTGATCCAACTGGCCGGTACTGGTGATGAATTGCAGGGGATTAAGAGAGGTATCATGGAAATGGCGGATGGAATTGTTATCAATAAAGCCGACGGCAGCAATATTGAGAAAGCAAAACTGGCTGCCAGTCATTTCCGCAATGCTTTACATTTGTTTCCTGCTCCTGATTCGGGCTGGAGTCCTAAAGTAATGACGTATTCCGGCTTTTATGGTATTGGAATTAAAGAAATCTGGGATATGATCTATGAATACTACTCTATTGTGAAATCGAATGTTTATTTTGAATATCGCAGAAATGAACAGGCCAAGTATTGGATGTATGAGTCTATCAACGAGCATTTGCGTGATAGTTTCTATAATAATGAAAAGATAATTTCTATGTTGGCTGCAAAAGAGGAAGAGGTGCTGAATGGCAAACTGACTTCGTTTGTTGCTGCCAAAAAGTTATTGGATGCTTATTTCTCAACCTTGAAATAAGGTTTTGCTACCAACAGGCAAAACAAAAAACGCAGATTATGATTATTCATTAATTCTGCGTTTTTTTTATTGTCTGTGGTGGATGAAATTAGATAGAAAGTTCGTGAAGTACATTCACCAATTCTCTGTCTATAGGCTTGTCGTTCTTTATAGCTTTAGCGAAAGGTACATAAACAATCTTATCATCATCAATACCAATCATTACATTACGTTGTCCTTCCAATAGTGCTTGGATGCTGGCCACTCCCATACGGCTGGCAATGATTCGGTCATGCGCTGTGGGGCGTCCGCCACGTTGTAAATGTCCTAATATCGTTACACGCACATCGTATTGCGGATATTCGTTCTTCACACGTTCGGCATAGTGCATTGCACCCCCGGTCAGTTCGCTTTCGGCTACTAATACGATGCTACTGCTCTTGGATTTGCGGAAACCATGTTCGATGAATTCTTCCAATTGGTCAACTTCTGTGCTGAATTCCGGAATAATAGCTGCTTCTGCACCTGCGGCAATAGCGCCGTTCAATGCCAGGAAACCTGCATCACGTCCCATCACTTCAACAAAAAATAAGCGTTCGTGAGAAGTTGCCGTATCACGGATTTTATCTACTGCATCCAAAATTGTGTTCAAAGCTGTATCATAGCCGATGGTGGTGTCGGTTCCATACAGGTCGTTGTCAATCGTTCCGGGCAGACCGATACAAGGCACATCAAATTCCTGAGCAAAGATACGTGCACCGGTCAACGAACCGTCACCGCCGATAATGACCAAAGCATCAATCTCGTGCTTTTTCATATTTTCGTAAGCTTGTGCCCGTCCTTCGGGTGTCGTGAATTCTTTGCAACGGGCGGGCTTCAGAATGGTACCTCCCATTTGTATGATGTTACTAACATTTTGGCTTTTGAATTCCTGAATTTCATCTGTTACCAATCCTTTGTAACCTCTATAAATGCCATATACTTTCAAGCCGTTATAGATGGCAGAACGTGTGACTGCACGAATGGCAGCATTCATTCCCGGAGCATCTCCTCCAGAGGTTAAAATACCAATACTTTTAATCGTTCCCATAAATACCCATTTTAATATTTTTATGTCGCAAAGTTAACAAATTATCAGTTGGACAACGATAATTTTCTATTTTTTATTGGTCTATTTTTCGTTTAAGATTGCTTTTTTACATTCTTCCATCAACCATTTGGGGGTGGAAGTCGCTCCACAAATGCCGATGGAACGGACGTCCTCGAGCAAGTTCCGGTCTATTTCTTCCGGCTGGTCAATGAGGTATGAATTCGGATTGATCTTTTTGCATTCTTGATATAAGATCTTTCCGTTTGAACTTTTTCGTCCGCAGACAAAAAAGATCAGATCATGCGCTGCTGCAAATTTGCGGATGTTAGGCATCCGGTTGGCCACTTGCCGGCAGATTGTGTCGTAATATTCAAAAGTGGCATCGGGTGAGATATGCTCCTTGATATATTCTATGATTTGCCAGAATTCTTCCAAAGACTTGGTTGTCTGGGAGTACAAGCGTATGTCTTTGGTGAAGTCCAGATGAGCAGCTTCAGCAGGTGTTTCTATGACAATTGCTTTTCCATGAGTTTGACCTACCAGCCCCAGTACTTCGGCATGACCGTTCTTGCCATAAATCACGATTTGTGTGTCTTGACTTGCCGGAACATTATCATACTCCTGTTTGATGCGCTTTTGGAGGCGTAATACTACCGGACAGGTGGCGTCAATGATCTCGATGTTGTTGGTACGGGCTATAGCGTATGTTTCAGGAGGTTCTCCATGTGCACGTAACAGTACTTTGGCATCGTGTAATTGGGCAAACTCTTCGTGGTTGATTGTGATAAGCCCCATTTTTTTTAGGCGTTCACATTCCTGTCCGTTGTGTACAATGTCTCCCAGACAATAAAGAGTGTTTCCTTTTGCCAGTTCTTCTTCTGCTTTACGGATAGCTGTGGTGACTCCGAAGCAGAACCCAGATCCTTCGTCTATCTCTATGTTAACCATTTATCGCTGCTTGAAATTTTTCGGTCAGCCACTTTTTCTGTTCGGCAATGCTCATGTGGCTGTTGTCCAATAAGATAGCGTCATCCGCTTGCCGTAACGGGCTGACTTCACGGGTTTGGTCTATACGGTCACGCTCTTCCACATTTTCCAGAATTTTTTCATAAGAGGCCTCTTGCCCTTTACTTCTTAATTCATCATAACGGCGCTGTGCACGTATGGCAGCCGAGGCGGTTACAAATATTTTCAGTTCGGCATCGGGGAAAACAACGGTTCCAATGTCCCTTCCGTCCATGACAATTCCTTTGGCCTTTCCCATTTCCTGTTGTTGTTTTACCAAAGCCTCACGTACAAAGCCCAAGGCGGCGATAGGGCTTACATGAGAAGAAACCTCCATGCTGCGGATGGCATCCTCTACATTTGTATCGTTCAGAAAAGTCATGGGACGTTGTGTTTCCGGATTCAACCGGAATGAAATATGTATATCGGGCATTGCTGTTTTTAACGCTTCGGTGTCGATACCTTTTTCCGAAAAGAACCCTTTCTGTAGACTATATAATGTAACAGCACGATACATGGCACCGCTATCAATATAGATATATCCTATTTCACGTGCCAAGTCTTTGGCCATAGTGCTTTTTCCACATGATGAAAAACCGTCAATGGCAATAGTTATTTTTTTCATATATAATTAATGTATAGGTGACTACTAAAAACGCTTCAAAGATAGATAAAAGTTGGGTGTATGTCTATGAAATCGGATGAAAATAAAATGAATTAGCATATTTTTCATGTGAAAATACTTTTTATTTAAAAGATTTGTGTTACATTTGCCCTCAGTGAGAAACACTTAATTTTAAAACACAATTTATGGAAGTTAAAAAATCGCCTAAAGCAGATCTCGAAGGTAAAAAGAGTACCTGGCTGCTTATCGGTTATGTGTTTATCCTTGCTCTCATGTTTGTAGCTTTCGAATGGACTGATCGCGACAAGCAAGTGACTACGGAAACAGGTATAACCGATGTCGTATTTGAAGAAGAAATTATCCCTATTACGGAACAGGAACAAAAACAAGCTCCTCCTCCTCCCGAAGCTCCTAAGGTAGAAGAAGTGCTTCAGATCGTTGAAAACGATGCTAAAGTAGAAGAAACTGCCATTCAGGCTTCTGAAGAAACAGGTCAGGCTGTGGAAGTTAAATATGTTCCGGTAGAAGTGGAAGAAGAAGAACCTGAAGAACAGCAGATATTCCAAGTTGTAGAGGAAATGCCTGAATTCCCCGGAGGTATGGCTGAATGTTTGAAGTTCTTGGGTAAGAATATTAAATACCCCACTATTTCTCAGGAAAACGGTGTGCAAGGTAAGGTTATCGTTCAGTTTGTCGTTAATAAGGACGGTTCTATCGTTGACCCGGTGGTTGTGCGTAGTGTAGACCCCTACTTGGATAAGGAAGCACTCCGTGTAATCAAGACCATGCCGAAATGGAAACCTGGCAAACAGCGTGGTAAAGCTGTACGTGTGAAATATACAGTGCCTGTAACTTTCAAATTACAGTAATAAAATACTTTAATATCTTAATTAAGAGGCTGCCTTTAAAAAGCAGCCTCTTTTTCTAGAACCCCTTAATCAAAATAATTTATGGCTTTTTCTGCAGACCAGTTATTGGAAAAGGTAAATACTTATCTTGCTACGATGCCTTATGTGCGCGAACCAAAAGGATTGTATGCTCCTATAGAGTATGTCTTGTCATTAGGCGGTAAACGTATCCGTCCTGTTTTGATGTTGCTTTCCTATCAGCTTTACAAAGAGAATGTGGATGATATTATACCACAAGCGGCAGGTATAGAGACTTAACATAATTATACATTGTTGCATGCTGATTTGATGGATTGTGCGGATATGCGCAGAAACAAGCCTACCGTGCATAAGGTTTGGGATGAGAATACGGCTATTCTTTCGGGGGATGCCATGCTGGTGTTGGCTTATCGGCTGATGAACAATTGTCCGGAGCGTTATTTGAAGCAAGTAATGGATATTTTCAGTCAGACTGCTTTGGAAATTTGTGAAGGACAGCAGTGGGATATGGAATTTGAAACCCGGAATGATGTTGCTGTTCCCGAATATATGGAGATGATTCGTTTAAAGACATCGGTACTTTTGTCTGCTGCGTTAATAATTGGTGCTGTATTAGGGGGGGCTTCGGAAGATGATGCC
>ENA-ORIN01000060-ORIN01000060.1-human-gut-metagenome-genome-assembly--contig:-NODE-60-length-21442-cov-6.79712_pt1 | contig 21442 bp, 20 predicted proteins | sample MGYA00243031_ERZ508748 | MGnify/ENA primary metagenome ERZ508748 (study PRJEB26277, sample SAMN04329839) | human gut metagenome | biome: human-associated habitat | host: Homo sapiens | place: USA...
GGACCCTCTGATTAACAGTCAGATGCTCTAACCGACTGAGCTAAGGAAGAATGTTGTTTTTTCTCAAATGCGCTGCAAAAGTAATAGGATATTTTGAAATATGCAATATCTTTGCAAAAAAAATATCAGAAATGGATAAAATAATTGGATTGGGAAACGCATTGGTCGATGTGTTAGCAACCCTTGACAGTGATGAAATCTTAACTAAAATGGACTTGCCCAAGGGCAGTATGACGCTTATAGATGAAGATAAGTTACTGAAAATCAATGAAGAATTTAGCCGTATGAAAACTCATTTGGCTACCGGTGGCTCTGCCGGAAATGCAATCCGTGGCATGGCGCAGCTTGGAGCGGGAACCGGGTTCATCGGAAAGATAAATAATGATTCTTATGGTAACTTTTTTCGGGAAAGTCTGCTGAAGCATGGAACGGAAGCTGATTTATTAGTTTCAGATACATTGCCTTCGGGAGTGGCGTCTACTTTTATATCTCCGGACGGAGAGCGCACGTTCGGCACATATTTGGGAGCAGCGTCTACGTTGAAAGCGGAAGAACTGTCGTTGGAGATGTTCAAGGGATATACTTATCTGTTTATAGAGGGTTATCTGGTACAGGAACACGATATGATTCTCCGGGCTATTGAGTTGGCCAAAGAAGCCGGTTTGCAGGTCTGTCTGGATATGGCAAGTTATAACATCGTGGCGGGCGACCATGAGTTCTTCTCTTTGCTGGTAAATAAATATGTGGATATTGTTTTTGCCAATGAGGAAGAGGCGAAGGCGTTTACCGGTAAAGAACCTGAGGAAGCGTTGGATATTATCGCTAAAATGTGTAGCATTGCCATTGTAAAGGTGGGAGCGCGCGGCTCGCTGATTCGTAAGGGAACGGAAGAAGTACGTGTTGAGGCTGTGCCGGTGGCGAAAGTGGTTGATACTACCGGTGCCGGAGATTTTTTTGCGGCAGGTTTTCTATATGGACTGACTTGCGGATATTCTTTGGAGAAGTGCGGAAAAATAGGTGCTATCCTGTCGGGTGAGGTGATACAGGTGATTGGAACGGAACTGCCGGATTCAAAGTGGGAGAAGATAAAGGAAGATATAATAATGATAAATTAGAATATATGAAATATTTAAAGATACGTTGGATAGCTGTCCTATTGGTAGCAGTAGGTACAAGTTTCTTTTTCGGGTTTAAGAGTGGAGACAACCGTAGTTTTCAGGTGGCAAAGAATTTGGATATATTCAATTCTATAGTAAAGGAATTGGATATGTTTTATGTGGATACGATAGACCCGAACAAGACTATCCGTACCGGCATCGAATCCATGCTGTATTCACTTGACCCCTATACGCAATATTTTCCGGAAGACGACCAAAGCGAACTGGAACAGATGTTGAAGAATACGTATGGCGGTATCGGCTCTATCATAACCTGGAATACCAAACTGAAGCGTTCCATGATAGCCGAACCTTACGAACATATGCCGGCGGCTACCGTAGGCCTGAAGGCAGGCGATATTCTTATGGAAATCGACGGCAAGGACCTTGCAGGAAAGAATAATCAGGAGGTTAGCGAGATGCTTCGCGGGCAGGTAGGCACGAGCTTCAAACTGAAGGTGCAACGTCCCGGAACGGAACAGCCGTTGGAATTCGATATCGTTCGTCGTTCTATCCAGTTGCCTTTTATTCCTTATTATGCAATGTTGGATAACAACATCGGTTATATCAACCTGAGCACTTTCTCCGGTAATCCTTCCAAAGAGTTCAAGCAGGCATTTCTTGATTTGAAAAAGCAGGGAATAACTTCTTTGGTTATCGACCTGCGTAATAACGGCGGCGGTTTGCTGGACGAAGCCGTGGAAATAGCCAACTTCTTCCTGCCGCGCGGCAAAACACTGGTGACAACGAAAGGAAAGACCAAACAGGCAAGCAATACGTACAAGACGTTGCGTGAGCCGCTGGATTTGGAAATTCCGCTGGCTGTGCTGGTGAATAGTGCTACAGCTTCTGCATCGGAAATCCTGGCAGGTGCATTGCAGGATTATGACCGTGCAGTAGTGGTGGGTAACCGTACATTTGGAAAAGGGCTTGTGCAGACCACCCGTCCGCTGCCTTATGGAGGCACAATGAAACTGACAACTTCCAAATACTATATTCCGAGCGGCCGTTGCGTGCAGGCTATCGACTACAAACACCGCAATGAGGACGGCAGCGTAGGACGTATTCCGGATAGCTTGACTACCGTATTCCATACTGCTGCCGGACGTGAGGTACGTGACGGTGGCGGAGTTACTCCCGATATTACCGTCAAGCAGGATAAGTTGCCTAATATCCTGTTCTACTTGGTGAATGACAACTTGATATTTAATTACGCTACGGAGTATTGTTTGAAGCACCCCACGATTCCGGCTCCTAAAGATTTTAAGATAACGGATGCCGACTATGCCGACTTTAAGGCGATGGTACAGAAAGCAGATTTCAAGTACGACCAGCAGACTGAGAAGATTTTGAAGAACTTGAAAGAAATGGCGGAGTTTGAAGGATACCTGACGGATGCGTCCGACGAATTCAAGGCTTTGGAGAAAAAGCTATCTCATAACCTGGAGCGTGACCTCGACCACTTCTCAAAGGATATAAAGGAGATGATTGCAGTGGAAATTATCAAACGTTATTACTATCAGCGTGGAAGTATCATCCAACAGTTGAAAGATGATAAGGACCTGAAAGAGGCTGTCGGGATATTGACTGCTCCGGAAAAATATAAAGAAATGCTCAGTGTCCCGCCGGTTAAGCCGGATGAAGGCAAAAAGGAAAAATAAAAAATAAAAAAACATCATCATAATCTTTATTTAAACCGAAATAGTCCGCTATTTCGGTTTTTTAGTTTCTATCTCGTTTTTGTCCCGTTGTGCGTATGTGTGTAATCCTCTATTTTTGTAAAAATAGAACGAAATAAGCGTTAAGGGGAGTTCCCTTTAGTGCTCCTGCGCTTTCCTAAAATTACTGGTATGCTGAACGAAGGAGCCATAAGCAAAACACAGACAAATTATGATGAAAAAACTGTTTTGGTTGGTGCTGTCAACCGTGATTTTGACAGGACAAAGTATTTTTGCTCAAGAAGCTGATTCCGAAGTCCAATCTTCTCAAAGAGAGGATTCTTTACTGCAAGTGGTAAATGAACTCTCCGACAGAGTACAGAAAACCGAAGATGCGGCACGAAATGAGAGAATATGGAAAAAAAGAGCCAAGTATTTTAATATCGGTTATATTACAAACCAAACGTTGACGGATAAAGTAGATGCCGAAGCGGAATGGAAAAGTGATTTCGGAGTATCTCTGACTTTCGGATAAACGTATTACCTGCAAAAGAAGCCGTTGCTGAATATGAATAGGTTCGGTATTGACGCGACATGGTTTGAACTTTCGTATGCCAAGTATTCCGAACCGGACGTCTTTGCGGAAGGAGGTTCGTACACACGTGCTTATAATGATTATAGCAGTGGTTATGAAGACTATTACGAGGAAGATTTTGATTTGGGTATTCATCAGATAGATGCGTCTATGCACGTAGGTCCCTCCGTCACAGTCAATCCGGTAGGCGATTTGAAAGTGGCTGCCTATTTCCATTATGTGCCTACTTATTCTATGGTGGTCATCGATGACAGCTTCGGACACGGATATGTTTCCAATTTTGCGTTTGGTGCTTCTGTTGCCTATAAAGCAATTTCGGTCGGTATAGAGCATCGTTGGGCGAAGAAAGCTACTTATAACGGACTTTCTTTTGATGAGGAAGGTATGGATTATGATGCTCCGGACTTTGAGGATGTAATTGAAAGTGACAAGTGGAAGATGAAGTCAAAATCCTTCCGTGTATTTTTGAGTTTCAGATATTAGGATTCATCACAAAAAAAAGCACAGGGTCTCACAGCTTTGGGGAATCCGGTAAGCATTACCCGCATCCGGAACAAAAGAAAACTCTGTGAGACTCTGCGCTTTTTTTGTGGTGAAGAATAAGAAACCTACCGCTCGGTATAATCTCCGTTCTTTCTGATAAGTTCAATCAGCTTTTCTACGGCTTCCTCTTCGGGGATATTCTTTTCGATACACTCCTTTTTCTTATACAGGCTGATTTTGCCCCGTCCTGCACCTACATATCCGTAATCGGCATCGGCCATTTCACCGGGACCGTTGACTATGCAACCCATGATTCCGATTTTGAGTCCTTTCAGGTGTGATGTAGCTTGCTTGATGCGGGCAATGGTGCTTTCGAGGTCGTAGAGCGTACGGCCGCACCCCGGACAGGATATGTATTCGGTTTTGCTGGTACGGATGCGTCCTGCCTGCAGGATACCGAAAGCCGTGGTGTCTACAACCTTGTCGTCTATTGCCTTATCGCCTTCCTTGCCGGTTTGGTTGAAAAGGAAAATACCGTCGCAGAGCCCGTCGATGATGAGTGCTCCCATATCAGCAGCCGATTTGATTTGCAGATTTTCAGTTTCAGTCTCAGCGTAATGCTGGAAGAAGACAAGTGGATTCTTTAATCCTTCATTCATCAGTTGGTGCGCCAATGCACGGTATTCACCCAGTCTGTTGGGATGGTTGCTTTGTGCGACAAGTACCACTTCCGGGTGGTATTTCAGTCCGGCAATTACTTCGTCGTTCAATCCCATATAGGTGATAAACAGAAATTTCAGTGATGCGCTGCATCCGCTGATAAACGGCAGCTGTTCGCCTTTAAATGCAGGCCATGTGTTGGCTTGTCCTTCCCAAAGGTCGGCATCGATAATGTATTGTATGCCTTCGGTGGGAGATTCGGGCAGTTGACGGCCCACGTATACATAGTCGGGCATAAACTGCGGATTGAAATCCATATTGCCGTCCAAGCGTGCGGCAACGACAACGGGAAGGTTTTCTCCGCCTATATTGCGCACGGCTGTCGTGGCTCTGCGTTCAGGAGACAAGTACTGGAATTCGGGAGCTACAGCACCCGGTATGTAAGGGTGGTTACGGCGTTGTACAATATAGTCCGTCAATTTCCGGGCAACAGGAATTTCTGCTTCGGGAGCTTCACTTAAAGATACGCGGATGGTATCACCCAACCCGTCTGCCAGCAAAGCACCTATGCCTAAGGCCGATTTGATGCGTCCGTCCTCACCGTCACCGGCTTCCGTCACACCGAGGTGCAAGGGGAAGTGTATCCCTTCTTTCTCCATGATGTGGGCAAGCAAACGTACGGTTTTCACCATGATTACCGTATTGGATGCTTTGATGGAAATGACTACGTCCATGAATTGCTCCGCAACGCAGATTCTCAGAAACTCCATGCACGATTCTACCATGCCTTCGGGAGTGTCTCCGTAGCGCGACATGATACGGTCGGATAACGAGCCGTGGTTCACACCGATACGGATAGCCGTGTGATTGGCCTTGCAGATATTCAGAAACGGGACGAAACGGTCGCGTATCTTCCGGAGTTCCTGTGCATATTCTTCATCGGTATACTCCAGATGCTTGAAAGTACGTGCGGAGTCTACGTAGTTGCCCGGGTTGATACGGACTTTTTCCGCATACTGCGCTGCCACATCTGCTACTTTCGGGTTGAAATGCACATCGGCCACCAATGGGGTCATGTAGCCGTCCTGACGTAAGGCTGCGTTGATATTCATCAGGTTTTCTGCTTCTTTGACACCTTGAGTGGTAAGACGTACGTATTCTCCACCGGCATCCACAATACGTTTGGCCTGTGCTACACACGCATCGGTATCTTGCGTGGAAGTGTTGGTCATACTTTGTATGCGGATAGGATTGGAGCCGCCCATAGGGGTGGCTCCGATATTCACTTCTGATGTTTCCCGTCGGGAATAATTGAATATATCCACGTTATTAGTGATTAATGGTCAGTGATTATCAATCACTTCTTTCAGTTTGTTTTATACTCGTATTTAACTTCTTTCAGGTCTTCGTTTGCTTTCACGATTTTCTTTTTCAGACCTTCTTTATAAGCAGTAAAGGCTTCTGCCAGTTCCTTGTCGCTCAATGCAAGCATTTGTACGGCAAGAATAGCTGCGTTCATTGCTCCGTTGATGGCTACGGTGGCCACAGGGATGCCCGGAGGCATCTGAATGATGGAATAAAGCGCATCCACTCCATCGAGTACGGAGCCTTTTATGGGCACGCCGATTACAGGCAGTGTGGTATTGGCTGCAATAACGCCGGGCAGGGCTGCTGCCATGCCGGCTGCCGCGATAATAACTTTAATTCCGCGTTTACGTGCCCCTTTGGCAAATTCTTCTACTGCTTCCGGAGTACGGTGGGCGGAGAGGGCGTTCATTTCGAACGGTACATGCAAATCGTTGAGCAACTGTGCGGCCTTTTCCATGACAGGAAGGTCGGAAGTACTGCCCATGATGATACTAACAATTGGAGACATATTATTTAAATTAGTGGTTAGTGATTAGCGTTTAGTGATTAGTGTTTAGTGATTAGGGGATTGATGAGAAAAGATTTTAAAACAAATTATTACTGCTAATTATTACTGCTAATCATTACTCCTAATTACTAAACACTAATCACTAAACGCTAATTATTAATCAGTGCTTTGTATGCTTCTGCATCCAGCAGTCTGCCGAAATCTGCATCGGCAGCGGGTTTGATTTTGATGAGCCAGCCTTCGCCATACGGGTCTTTGTTAACCAGTTCGGGCTGCTCTTCCAATGCTTCGTTTTGTTCCAGCACTTCTCCGGCAACGGGCAGGAAAAGGTCGGAAATGGTTTTTACTACTTCGATGGTGCCGAATACTTCATCGGCTGCCAATGTTTCGCCTACGGTTTGGATGTCGACAAATACGATATCTCCCAATTGTTCTTGGGCGTAATCGGTAATTCCTACATAAGCTACATCTCCATCGAGACGAATCCATTCATGTTCTTTCGTCTACTTTACATCATTAGGAAAATTCATAATCGTTAGTTTTAAGAGTTAATATTTGATATTTAAAATAAGAATATGCTGAATAGACGGAATAACAGTTTGCTGAGCGGATGAAGTACCAGCAAGGTACAAATCAGTCCTACGGCAAATCCGCCCATTACCTCACCGAGCGTATGGTGTTGCAGGATAATCCGTGCCGTGCCCAATACGCCTGCTACGAGAATGAATATACACAGCCAGCCCACCGGATTGTATCCGAACAGGGCACTGAAAGCAACCAGCCCACCTATTATGGCACCGGCTCCCGCCATGTGTTCGCTGAGTTTCCATTTCAGGTTGACAATGACACAGATAATCATCACGATAAGAGAGGCAAAGATAATTCCTGTCATATACCAGGGAATGTTCAGCCGGTGCATCATGAGCAGGCAGAACACATAGGAAGTGATAGTCAGGATGAAAGGCACATATCTCCGTTTCCGTTCCGTTAAATCCTCAGGAGTGAATCCGTTGATTTTGCGAAAGAGGAAAATGGTCAGTGTGGGCATAAGGATTGTAAAACAATATACCACGCCCAATACAATCAACTTGTATTGCAGGGGCATGATTCGCAGGTATGAGAATACGAACAGAATCAGAAATGCCATGAAAGGTATGGAGAATGGTGTAAATATCATCGAAATTACCCTGGCTGTCCTGATAAGGTTTTTATCTGCTATAATATGTTGTTCTATTGCCATTTTTTTATTTTTGCATTATCACTCTACCGTTTGGATTGCCTTGTGCCGTTTCTATTTTCTCAGCCTTGCTACCGGAATGTTTAATTGCTGGCGGTATTTGGCTACGGTGCGGCGGGCAATGGGGTATCCTTTCTTTTTCAATATCTCGGTCAGTTCGTCATCGGTATAGGGTTTCTTCCTGTCCTCGTTGTCGATGCATTCCTTGAGTATTTTCCGTATCTCCCGGACTGACATTTCTTCGCCGTCTTCCGTAACATATCCATCGTTAAAGAAGAACTTCAGCGGGTAGATGCCGTAGTTGGTTTGTACATATTTGCTGTTGCTGACGCGGGAGATGGTTGAGATGTCGAGTCCTGTGCGCTCGGCAACGTCTTTCAATATCATAGGGCGAAGCAATGACTCGTCACCGTCGAGAAAGAAAGGGCGTTGCAGGTCGATGATGGCCTGCATGGTAGTCATCAGGGTATTCTGCCGTTGCTTGACGGCATCGATAAATCCCTGAGCTGCATCCATTTTCTGTTTCAGGAACATCATGGCCTCTTTGGATTCCTTGGACTGGTTTGCCTTGTTCTTGGTGTGTTCCTCTACCATTTCGGTGAAATCGCGGCTCATGCGCAGTTCGGGAACATTCCGGTTGTTGAGCGACAGGTTGATAGTGCCGTCGTCATAGGTATCCACAATAAAATCGGGTACGATTTGTTGCAGGTTCTTGCCGATAGCTTCACCCAAAGACGCTCCCGGACGCGGATTCAGTTTGCAGATTTCTTTTATGGCTTGCTGGAAAGCTTCTTCTTCCAGTCCGAGTTTCTGTAGTATTTTGTCCCAATGCTTACGGGTGAAATCTTCGTAGCATTCGGAAATGATAGCTTCATCAATATAAAGAATCGGATTGGGAGTGAAGTGCTGCTGTTCTATCTTGCGCCGTATCTGGATGAGAAGGCATTCCTGCAAGTTGCGGGCTCCCAATCCGGCAGGGTCGAAATCCTGAATGATTCTCAATGCTTCTTCCAGTTCTCCGGTAGTGGCTTCGATGCCGGCATAAATGGCAAGCTCATCGCTGATGCTGTCCAGTGATTTGCGCAGCAGCCCGTCGTCGTCCAATGAGCCGATGAGATATTCGGCCAGTTCACGCTGGTGTTCGGTAAGATTGCGCTCACCCAGCTGTTCTTTCAGGGTTTCATAGAAGGAAGTCGTATCGGAGAAAGGTATCTCTTCGGCTTGTTCTCCCTTGCTGTGGTTGTTTTCCTGTAATTTATAGTCGGGTATGTCATCCTCGTTGAGATAGTCGCTCAGAGAATCGTAATCGGTATCTCCACCATCTTCTGCATTGGAGTCTGCATCGGGGGTATTGGAATATTCATCGCCGGATGTATCATCTTTTCCCTCTTCCAGTGCCGGATTTTCCAGAAGTTCGGCACGTACGCGGTCTTCCAGCTCTATTGCCGGAAGTTCCAACAGCTTTACTACCAGAATCTGTTGTGGTGACAGCGTCTGTATCTGCTGCTGCGCTTGGGTTTGTATCTGTCGGGAGCCTTGTGCCATAATTTACATTATTTGTCCGCTGCAAAGATAAGTTTTATCTTCGCACTTTTTGCAAAAATAGTGAATAGTTCGGGAACGAAAAATCTTCTTCTGTTATATTTAACAAGAAAGCTGCGGTTCGGTTGTTTTTTCTTGTTGGGTTGTAAGTCAGTATTTCCTGATTTTCCTTATCCTTTCAAATATTCTCTTTATCTTTGTGGTATAACAACTAAAACTATGAACATTATGTTTGCTAAAGAAACGTATATACAGCGTCGGGCCCTGTTGAAGAAAAATATAGGCTCAGGAGTGTTGCTGTTTTTGGGTAATGACGAACAAGGACTGCATTATGAGGACAATACTTTCCGTTATCGTCAGGATTCTACCTTCTTGTATTATTTCGGTTTGTCGTTTGCCGGTTTGTCGGCGATTATCGATATTGATGAGGACAAGGAGATTATATTTGGCGATGAACTTACGATTGACCATATCGTATGGATGGGAACGCAGCCTACCCTGAAAGAGAAAAGCGGGCGTGTGGGCATAACGGAAGTAATGCCTTCTGCCGAAATCATGAACTATCTGCATAAAGCAGTGCGCAAGGGACAGACAGTGCATTACCTGCCTCCCTACAGGGCGGAGCATAAATTGAAACTGATGGAGTGGTTGGGCATTCCGCCTGCACGCCAGGAAGGTTCTGTTCCATTTATCCGTGCAATTGTGGCACAACGCAGTTATAAGTCTGCCGAAGAAGTAGAAGAGATAGAAAAGGCATGTAATGTGACGGCTGATATGCACATTACGGCTATGAAAGTACTTCGTCCGGGTATGTACGAATACGAAGTCGTAGCAGAAATGAACCGGGTGGCCGAATCCAATAATTGCGAGCTTTCTTTTGCAACGATTGCCACTGTCAACGGACAGACTTTGCACAATCATTATCATGGCAATAAGGTGAAGCCGGGAGATTTATTCCTGATTGATGCCGGTGCGGAAGTAGAGTCGGGTTATGCGGGCGATATGTCCTCTACCGTTCCTGCCGATAAAACGTTTACCCCTCGTCAGCGGGCTGTTTATGAAATTCAGAATGCAATGCATCTGGAGGCTGTCAAAGCGCTTTGTCCGGGTATTCCTTATATGGATGTTTACGACCTATCCGCCCGCGTAATGGTAGAGGGAATGAAAGAACTCGGTTTGATGAAAGGCAATGCCGAAGATGCTGTACGCGAAGGCGCACATGCCTTGTTCTATCCTCATGGATTGGGGCATATGATGGGGCTGGATGTGCATGATATGGAAAACCTCGGCGAGATTTGGGTCGGTTACAACGGTCAGCCTAAGAGTACGCAGTTTGGTCGTAAGAGCCAGCGTCTTGCCATTCCTCTGGAACTGGGTTTTGTACATACCGTTGAGCCGGGCATTTACTTTATCCCCGAACTGATAGACCTTTGGAAAGGAGAGAAGAAGTTTAAAGACTTCATCAATTATGATAAAGTGGAAGACTACCGCATCTTCTGAGGTATCCTCAAAGAAGAAAACTAACTGATAAAGAAAACCGATGCACGCCGTTTAGGCAAAAAGATTCCGCTGACACCGGAAGAAGTGGAAGCGTTGAGATAGTTAAAGATGACTGAGAGTTGAAAATTACCGTGTAGCACAATGGCGGCACTCATTTTCAACTCTCAATTTTTAATTCTCATTTTTTTAAGTGTGTAGCTCCAATACAAACCGTGTGCCTTTCGCATAGCTATTGTCCAATGCAAGGCTGCCATCCATTTTGGCGGCAATCAGCGCGCAGATGGGTAATCCCAGACCATCGCCCTGCGTCAGGTCTTTTACTTCGGTGAAAGGCTTGAATATGTTTTCGCGCTGTTCTTCGGCGATGCCGCAGCCTGTATCGCTTATGATGAACTGATGTGTATGGGCGCCGCGTTTTTTGAAGTCCAGCCCTATTTTTCCGCCGGCGGGGGTGTATTCGGCCGCGTTTTCAAGCAAATGTAGTAAGATGCGTTCCAGGTGTTCCGGATTAATCTTTATGTTCAGTTTGGGAGCATTGACAATGAGGGATACATCTTCCTGTACTTTGCCGCGTATTTTGTTCATAACGTTTTCACAGAAAGCCGAAATATTCTCTTCTTGCATTTCATACGGTTCTGATAGGCTGTTTTCCAGTTCGGACAGCTTTTGTATGTGAGCGGAGAAAGTACGCAATGCCTGTACGCCGGGCAGCTTCGGGTCGAGAGTGCCCAATGTAGGCTCCATCTGGGCGGAGATATTTTGGATGAATTCGGTCTTCAGTTCATTGTGTTCGTTGGCAATGCCAATTGCTTTCTTTTGTTTGCGTGTCAGTAGGATGAAGCGTAGTAATATGATGGCTCCTGCCACTAATGCTGCCGCTAAAATGGCTGCCAGGACGCAAAGACCGGTGATGATATGCTGTTTGGAGGAAAGAGAGTCGTCTTTTTCCTGAATGATAGTCAGACTTTCATTATATTTCTTTTTCAATGCATTCAATTCTTTCTGTGCAGTGAGTGCTTTAACAGAATCTGTCCAGGTAATGTATTTGTCGTAAGTACGCGCCATTAATTCTGTATCGTTTGCCCGAAGGGCAATGTTTATGAGATTTTGATAGCATTCATCCGCTTTGGCGTAGTTCTTTTGTTGCTTATACTGTTCTATCAGTTTCTTGAAAGCTGTATCTCCCTGCGAATTCATGCCGAAAGTGTAGTAATAGCTGGCTTGGGTATACAGAAAGTCATTGCTTAGAGAGTCATTTTGGGCAGCTTTGGCTGTTTCTTCCAGTCTGTTTAACTGTTCTTTTGCACGGGTGGTGTGTCTTAGGCTTATGTACATTTGCAGACGTTCTTAGTTGATGCGGTAACGTAAATCAGGAAAGTCCTTTTTGAGTTTTTGTTCGCCGGTTCTCACCAACAGTTTGGCATTGCGCAGCAGTTCGAATGCTTCTTTATAATAATTCTCCCGGTGATAGAGGGCGCTGGCATTTACACCGCATTTTACAGCCTGGGCATAGTTTTCTTGCGTGGCGAAGGCATTGTAAGCCTGTAAAAAGAGATAGCGTGCCTTGATGTATTCTTTCTTTGCCAGATTTTCCTGTGCCTGTTTCATCAGTTCATCAGCGCGGTTTTGTGCAAATGTTTGGGTACACAGGCAAAGGAGAACCGCAAGAAGTATGGGAATGCTTTTTTTCATTATAACCGGATTTGTTTTGTTTGCCTACAAAGTTAAAGTTTTCTTTGTCTGTTGTATGCGGATGTTTGTAATTCCCTGTCAGAATTAACAGAATGTTTGGTATGGCAGGAATTTTTGTCCGGACCGAAGCTGTTTGCCGGTTCCGGACAAAGAGATTGTTTGGGTGTCGGGTTAGTATTTGAAACTACTGCCGCCTAAGAACTCCCTGAGTAGGGATGTCGGCGGAATTTCCTTATCTTGTACCGGAGTGAAGTATTTGATGAACTTCATAAGCCGGTAGGCTTCGGCGTATTCCGGACAGTTGCGCGGTACGCTGGTAAGGATAGGTTCTGCATGGCAACGCAGTACGGCAAATTCAAACAAGAGGGCGGAATTGAACATGACATCGGCATTTTCCTGATAGGGGAATATCCATTTGTCTTCACCGGCACGTACGCTGGGCCAGCGCGAAATGGTTTCTTGTGCTGAATATCCCCGATAGTTGAAGTCGCGGATGATGCGGCGCAACAGGCGGTTGTCCGTAGTAGGAATCCAGTTGTGATCGTCCAGTGAGATGGTGGTCAGTGCAGATACATAAATTTTGTATTTGTTTTCGGCAGGAATCTGCGGAGTGAGCTCCGGATTCAGGGCATGGATTCCTTCCAATATAAGAATGGTGTGCTCGTCAATGCGCAGTTTGTCTCCCTTGTATTCTTTTTTGCCCAATGTGAAGTTGAATCGGGGAAGTTCCACTTCTTCTCCCCGTAGCAAAGCTTGCAATTGATTGTTGAACAGCTCAAGGTCGAGGGCGTAGAGAGATTCGTAGTCATAATTGCCGTTTTCGTCCAGCGGGGTGTCTTCCCTGTCTACAAAATAATTGTCCAGAGAAATGGGGTAGGGGCGCAGGCCGTTGGTCATCAGTTGCACCGAGAGCCGTTTGCTGAAGGTCGTTTTTCCGGACGAAGAAGGGCCGGAGATCAATACGAGCTTTACGCGGTCGCCGTTTTCTCCCCGGTGATAGATTTCATCGGCAATCTGAGCAATCTTTTTCTCTTGAAGGGCTTCTGCTACATTAATGAGGTCGGTTGCATGTCCGGCTTCGCATGCCAGATTGAAGTCGCCTACATTGCTTAACCCCATGATGTAGTTCCAATGCAGATGTTCCTTGAATACATCAAGCATCTTTTCCTGTTTTACCACTTCTTCCAGTACGGTCGGGTTTTCTTTGTTGGGGATACGCAGCAGCAGACCGTCATAATATTTTACGATGTCGAACAGCTTGATAAAACCTGTGCTGGGCAACAGGTTACCATAATAGTAATCTACCGTATCTCCCAATGTATAATAATAGGTGTATATAGAGCCGGAGGTTTCCAACAGCTTTACCTTATCGTTCATTCCCCGTTCGCTGAATACCCGTACGGCTTCGGTGGTATGGCATTCGGTACGACGGAAAGGGATGTCCTCGGCTATGATTTCCTGCATCCGCTTCTTGATTGCCGACACGTCTTCCAGCTCAATAGGACGTCCGATGCGGAGATTGCAGAAATAGCCCTTGGATACGGGATGCTCTACAAACAGCTTCCCTTCCGGGAACAATTCGCTGACAGCCTTATATAGGATAAAACAAAGTGAGCGGACATACGTACGCATGCCGGAGGAATCCCGTACATCCAGAAATTCCACATCTTTATTATTATATACCCGGAAATTCAGCCCTTCGGAACGGTTATTTACTTTGGCGCTGACCACTTGATAGGGGAAATTAAGATTAAAACCGTAATAAATATCCAAAAGTGAGCTCCCTATAGGGAATTCTTTATAAATATTATTATTTTTGCAACAAATTTGTAACATATGTTTCATGGTGTCTTTTTTTGAGATTATTAATACGCTAAATATAGGACATTATAACAAATGGTACAATGAAACACTTTAACTAATTAAAGATGGAATATTCTTTTTATGATTTTTTAAAGCTGCTTGGCTCATTGGCATTGTTCCTCTACGGAATGAAAATTATGAGTGAGGGACTTCAAAAATTCGCCGGCGACCGCTTGCGGAAGATTTTAACCGCTATGACGACCAACCGGGTGACCGGCGTTCTGACAGGTGTGCTTATAACAGCGCTTATCCAGTCCTCTTCTGCAACTACGGTTATGGTAGTGAGTTTTGTCAACGCCGGGTTGCTGACCCTGTCACAATCTATAGGTGTTATTATGGGGGCCAATATCGGTACTACTGTTACTGCCTGGATTATTTCAGCATTAGGTTTTAAAGTCGACATAGCTGCTTTTGCCCTTCCTCTCTTAGCCTTTGGCATTCCTCTCCTCTTCTCTCAAAAAAGTAATCGCAAATCCATCGGTGAATTTATTTTCGGTTTCTCTTTCCTGTTTATGGGGCTTTCTTATTTGAAGAACAATGCACCCGATTTGAGCCAGAATCCGGAAATGCTGGCTTTTGTGCAGGATTATACCGATATGGGGTATATATCCGTACTGCTTTTTGTGCTTATAGGAACGGTACTGACCATGATTGTGCAGGCCTCTGCTGCAACGATGGCGATTACGCTTATCATGTGTGCGAATGGCTGGATTAGCTTCGAACTGGGAGCGGCACTTGTTCTGGGTGAGAATATAGGAACAACCATAACAGCCAATCTTGCGGCGCTTACCGGTAATACGCAGGCCAGGAGGGCTGCATTGGCGCATCTGGTATTCAATGTGTTCGGTGATATAAGGGTGTTATGCCTGTTTGTTCCTTTTACGCAGGGAGTATCATGGTTTGTGGAAAATATAATGGGAACCAAAGATCCTGCCGTTGCCGTTTCCTTTAAGCTGTCGGCTTTCCATACTTGTTTTAATATCTGCAATGTGTTGATATTGATATGGTTCGTGAAGTTTATAGAGCGTACGGTCTGCGCCATTATTCCGCAGAAGGAACAGGACGAGGAATACCGTCTGCGCTTTATTACGGGCGGTATGCTTTCTACGGCGGAGCTTTCCATTCTGCAGGCAAGCAAGGAGATTCATCTGTTTGCCGAACGTACGCATCGTATGTTCGGTATGGTACGCGACCTGTTGCATACCGAGAAAGATGATGATTTCAATAAGCTGTTCAGTCGGATAGAAAAGTACGAAAATATCAGCGACAGCATGGAACTGGAGATTGCCAATTATCTGAATCAGGTGTCGGAAGGACGGTTAAGTTCTGAAAGTAAGCTGCAAATCCGGGCCATGCTGCGCGAAGTGACGGAGATAGAAAGTATCGGTGACAGTTGTTATAATCTGGCACGTACCATCAATCGCAAGCGTCAGACCAATCAGGAGTTCACAGAAAAGCAATATGAGCATATCCATTTCATGATGAAGCTGACCGATGATGCTCTCGGGCAGATGATTGTGGTGGTGGAACGTTCGGATCATCAAGGCATTGATGTGAACAAGTCGTTTAATATCGAGAATGAAATCAACAATTACCGCAACCAGTTGAAGAATCAGAATATCCTTGATGTCAATAACAAGGAGTATGATTACCAGATGGGAGTCTACTATATGGATATCATTGCCGAATGTGAAAAGTTGGGCGATTACGTTGTCAATGTAGTAGAAGCCAGCAGCGATATAAAAGAAAAGAAAGCGTCTTAGGACGCTTTCTCAAATTCATCTTTGCCTACTCCGCACAGGGGGCAAACCCAATCGGCAGGGAGGTCCTCAAAGGATGTTCCCGGTTCTATTCCGTTTTCCGGATCTCCTAATTCCGGGTCATAAACATATTCGCAAATAGTGCAGATGTACTTTTCCATAATTGTCTTGTATTTAAATTTCTTCTTTAAGAACAATTGAATTTCCCTTTTTGTTTTCCGTTCGGGCAGAAAAAGATGTTTTTGTTAGTAGGCTCTTGAAGTAAGTTTCTATGGAAGTGGCTGGTAGATGTTCATAGAAAGGAAAAAGGCCGGATTTGTAAAACCTATAAAAAGATTTAATAACATTCTCTATACAAATTATTGTTGTATTTTTGCAATTCAATTTAAACCTAACGAATTGCATGACTGCAACAAAGGATGATTTGTATCACGTCGGACTTACTGACGATGAAGTACGGAAGAGCCGTACCGAACATGGTGTAAACCTGTTGACGCCTCCGAAGCGCCCGTCTTTGTGGAAACTTTATCTGGAAAAGTTTGAAGACCCCGTAGTAAGAGTATTGCTGGTGGCCGCTTTCTTCTCTTTGATTATTTCCATAGTGGAGAACGAATATGCCGAAACAATCGGTATCATAGCTGCTATTTTACTGGCTACGGGCATTGGCTTCTTTTTTGAATACGACGCCAATAAAAAGTTTGATTTACTGAATGCAGTGAACGAGGAAACTTTGGTAAAGGTGATTCGTAACGGACATGTACAGGAGGTTCCCCGTAAGGATGTGGTGGTAGGAGATATTGTTATATTGGAAACCGGTGAGGAAATTCCCGCAGACGGTGAATTGTTGGAAGCCGTTTCTTTACAGATAAATGAATCTAATCTTACGGGTGAGCCTGTTGTAACCAAAACTACTGTAGAGGCGGATTTTGATGAAGAAGCCACTTATGCTTCCAATCGTGTGATGCGCGGTACAACAGTGGTCGACGGACACGGAGTTATGCGTGTAGAGTTTGTGGGTGACGCCACGGAGATCGGAAAAGTTGCCCGCCAGAGTACCGAACAAAGTACCGAGCCTACTCCGTTGAATATCCAGCTTACAAAACTTGCCAACCTCATAGGGAAAATCGGCTTTTCGGTAGCCGGTCTTGCATTCGCTATCTTCTTTATAAAGGATGTTGTCCTGGTTTATGATTTTGCCTCATTCCATACTTTTGAACAATGGCTGCCTGCTTTGAAAGCTACTTTGCAGTACTTTATGATGGCAGTAACCTTGATTGTCGTTGCCGTTCCCGAAGGCCTGCCCATGAGTGTGACACTCAGTCTGGCACTGAATATGCGCCGCATGCTTTCCACCAATAATCTGGTACGGAAGATGCACGCCTGCGAAACAATGGGTGCGATTACCGTTATCTGTACGGACAAGACGGGTACGCTGACACAAAACCTGATGCAGGTGTATGAACCGAATTTCTACGGATTGAAGGGCGGAAAGGAAATAGGAGAAGATGATTTGAGTAAATTGGTAATGGAAGGTATCAGTGCCAATTCTACAGCTTTTCTGGAGGAAACGACTCCGGAAGAGAAGCCCAAAGGCGTGGGTAATCCTACGGAGGTAGCTTTATTGTTGTGGCTCAATAGCCAGCAGCGTAATTATCTGGAGTTGAGAGAGGGCGTGAAGGTGCTTGACCAGTTGACTTTCTCTACCGAACGGAAGTTTATGGCAACATTGGTACACTCTCCTCTGATTGGGAAGAAAATACTTTATGTAAAGGGTGCTACCGAAATTGTATTGGGCAAATGTTAGGTTGTGCTTCTGGACGGCAAGCGAGTGGATGCGGATGAATATCGTTCTACGGTAGAGGCTCAGTTGCTGAACTATCAGAACATGGCGATGCGTACGCTTGGTTTTGCCTATAAGGTAGTAGACGATACGGAACCGGCCGACTGTGTGGCATTGGTTGCAGAAAACGATTTGTCTTTCCTTGGCGTTGTGGCCATCAGTGACCCTATACGTCCGGATGTGCCTGCGGCAGTTGCAAAATGTCAGTCGGCAGGTATCGGCGTAAAGATAGTAACGGGAGATACGCCGGGTACGGCAACCGAAATTGCGCGGCAGATAGGCTTATGGAAACCGGAAGATACGGAACGTAACCGTATCACGGGTGCTGCCTTTGCCGAACTGACAGACGAAGAGGCACTCGACCGGGTGCTGGACTTGAAGATTATGTCGCGTGCCCGTCCTACCGATAAGCAACGTCTTGTTCAGCTACTGCAACAGAAAGGCGCGGTGGTAGCCGTGACGGGTGACGGAACCAATGATGCTCCGGCCTTGAACCATGCACAGGTGGGGTTGTCTATGGGAACGGGAACATCTGTGGCGAAAGAAGCAAGTGACATCACGCTGTTGGACGACTCTTTCAACAGTATCGGTACGGCCGTGATGTGGGGGCGTTCATTGTATAAGAATATCCAGCGCTTCATCGTATTCCAGTTGACGATTAACTTCGTGGCACTGTTCATTGTGCTGTTGGGTTCGCTGGTGGGTACTGAATTGCCGTTGACCGTAACGCAGATGCTGTGGGTGAATCTGATTATGGATACCTTTGCCGCTTTGGCCTTGGCGTCTATCCCACCCAGTGAGAGTGTTATGAAAGAGAAACCCCGCAAAAGTACGGATTTCATTATAACCAAATCCATGCGGAATTATATACTTGGCATGGGAGTGGTTTTCCTAGCATTGCTTATGGGCATGTTGTTCCGGTTTAACAATGAAGAAGGCGGTATGACGGTACAACGCCTTACAATCTTCTTCACTTTCTTCGTTATGCTGCAATTCTGGAACCTGTTCAATGCGAGAGTGTTTGGAACATCGGACTCCGCTTTTAAGGGAATATCCAAATCTTACGGCATGGAGTTGGTGGTACTTGCCATTCTGGGCGGTCAGTTTGTCATCGTACAGTTCGGTGGGGCTGTATTCCGTACGGAGCCGCTTGATTTTACGACATGGATGATAATCATTGCTTCTACTTCTTTGGTATTATGGGTGGGCGAAGGTATTCGCCTTGTCCGACGTCTAATGCAAAAATGAGATAATGAAAAGAAAAGGAATTAAAAACCTTATAGTAGACTTTGGCGGTGTGCTGATTGATTTAGACCGCCAACGTTGTTTGGAGAACTTTAGAGAATTGGGGTTGCCGGATGTAGAACACACCCTCGACCTATATCACCAGCAGGATTTTTTCCAGCAATATGAGAAAGGCCTTATTTCCAGTGCCGATTTTCGGAATGTGATACGGGAAAAGATAGGAAAAGACGTTGACGATGCCCGGATTGATGCTGCATGGAACAGCTTTTTGGTGAGCATACCGACCTATAAACTGGAGTTATTGCTGGCCCTGCGTAAGGACTATGTGGTATATCTGTTGAGCAATACCAACGAAATCCATTGGAAATGGTCCTGCGAACATGCTTTTCCCTATAAGACATTCCGCGTAGAAGATTATTTCGAACATATTTTTCTTTCTTATGAAATGAAGATGGCGAAGCCCGATGAAGAAATCTTCCGCAAAGTGCTGGATGATGCGGGTCTGGATCCGAAAGAAACTTTCTTTATCGACGATTCGGAAGCCAATTGTATGACTGCCCGGTCATTAGGTATTTCCACTTATGTTCCGAAAGCCGGTGAAGATTGGAGCCATTTATTTAAATGAACCAAACCGCATGAGGTGAATATGCAATTATGTACCGGAACATCTGGTAGTAAACTCCTGCCCAATGTAGCCACTATCGGCTTTTTTGACGGAGTGCATCGGGGACATCGGTTCCTGATAGAACAGGTGTGTAAAGTTGCGGCTGAACGTGGGCTTGCTTCATCGGTAATTACTTTTCCGGTTCATCCCCGCAAAGTGATGCAACCCGATTTTCGCCCTGAGCTGCTTACCACTTGCGATGAGAAAGTGTCTCTGCTTGCCGGTACCGGGATAGATTATTGCATCATGCTCGATTTTACACTTGATTTGGCGTGCCTGTCGGCCAAACAATTTATGGCTATATTAAAGCAAGATTACCGGGTGCAGGTTTTAATGATAGGTTACGACCACCGTTTCGGACATAATCGGAGTGAAGGATTTGAGGATTATGTGCGTTATGGACAGGAGTTGGGAATAGAAGTGCTATTGGCGCAGGCTTATTACACCGATGCAATGACGGTCAGTTCTTCAGCTATCCGCCGCCTTTTGCTGCAAGGAAACGTTTCGGAGGCGGCAAACTGTTTGGGTTATCAATTTTTTTTGGACGGTACGGTTGTGAACGGTTACCGCGTTGGGCGTAAGATAGGTTTTCCGACTGCTAATCTGCGCATTGGCGATTGTGAAAAACTGGTTCCGGCTGACGGGGTATATGCCGTTTATGTTTTCCTTGGCGGGGAAAAGCATGTGGGGATGTTGAGTATCGGCTACCGCCCGACATTGAATAATGGCATAGACCGTAGCATTGAGGTGCATATCTTTAATTTTGATGCTGACATTTACAATCAACCCATGCGGTTGTCCTTCGTTTGTCGCACTCGTCCGGAACTGAAGTTCGATTCCATAGATGAACTGATAGCGCAGCTCCATAAGGACGAGGCTGAAATCACTGCGATTCTTTCATAACACTGCTTTTCAGGTTTTCATTATTGAGCTCTTTCTTGTATATTTATTGAAAAACATATCTTTTTTATTGTTTTTCGATAAAAACATGCTGTTTCTCTTTGTCTTTTCAGAAAAAGCTCTTTTATTTGCATATCGAAAAACGATAAATTCTTATTGAGAAACAGAATAGGTAGATAAGAATAAGTGCTGATTATAAAAAGTCTACGGTTATGAAGAGAGCATTTATGAGCATTACATTGTTGGTACTGTCACTTTCTATGGTGATGATGTTGTTAATGGGAGTTGCTGCTGCGGCTTGACGAGTTCGCAGGAAAATGTGTATCTTTACACGCTCTTAAAAAAGAAGGAACGATGAAAACAGCAATAAAACTGGTTTTGATTTATTTTGTAATGCAGATTTTGGCTGCATTGTTGGTGATGCCTTTTGCCATGCTTTATTCGTATGCAGTCAGTGGTACGATAGATGCTGCAAGCGTTATAGCTTTGGCTCCGAGTATGTTGCTGGGATTTGTCGGTATGGGTGGCTATTTGTGGAAGAAGGGCTATTTGAAAGATGACGGGCGGATATGGTCTCCGGTGTCGGTTGCTTATTTGGGATGGAGTATCATCATAGGCCTTTCTACTATTTTCCTGATAGACTTTGTGATGTCCAGATTGTCTTTCCTGCCTGATTGGATGGGAGCTACATTCGATGTGTTGCAATCGGGGTGGCGGGGCATTATCTGTATCTCGGTGTTAGGGCCTGTCTTGGAAGAGATGTTGTTTCG
>ENA-ORIN01000066-ORIN01000066.1-human-gut-metagenome-genome-assembly--contig:-NODE-66-length-21013-cov-6.12873_pt1 | contig 21013 bp, 19 predicted proteins | sample MGYA00243031_ERZ508748 | MGnify/ENA primary metagenome ERZ508748 (study PRJEB26277, sample SAMN04329839) | human gut metagenome | biome: human-associated habitat | host: Homo sapiens | place: USA...
CGCTCAATTTCCGGAAACGATGGCGATGCACGTAGATGTTAATCTGTTGGGGGAAGTCTTGGTAAAGGGGAATCGCCCGTCATATAAACTTACTGCTGAAGGGTTGCAGACCCATGTGCAAGGAACAGTGCTTAGCAAAATGGGTACGGCGGAGGATGTGTTGAAGCATATACCGGGACTTCAGAAGAAAAATGATGCGTATGAGGTATTTGGAAAAGGGAGCCCGATAATCTATGTGAATGGAAGATTGCTGCGTGATTTGTCGGAACTGGACCAGCTGAAGTCAGAAGATATTAAGAATGTAGAACTGATTACCAGCCCCGGTGCAAGATATGATGCGTCTGTGAAAGCAGTGGTGAAGATTACTACCCGCCCCATAAAAGGGGAAGGATTTGGATTTGATGTGCGTTCCGGTTATAATCAGTGGGAGTATGCCGGTTTCGTGGAACAGTTGAACTGGAATTACCGGCGTGATAAATTGGATGTGTTCGGCACCGTGTATTATAGAAAAAGTGAAGGGTTTGACGAAAGCCGGTTTACTCAAGATGTGCATGTTGATACGCTTTGGCATCAGGACAATTATCAGTTCGCAAAAACGAATCAACAGGCATTTACCAATATCGCAGGTGTGAACTATGCATTCGATGAAAATAATTCAATCGGAGTAAAATATACATTGAAAGCCAATCCGGATGCCCGCTATCACACTATATTTAATTCGGATGTATATGCCGATGGCACGCATTATGACTATCTGGCGAATGATATCAATGCCACTGCGTATTATAATCCCTCGCATTCGGTAAATGTTTATTATAAGGGGATGGCGGGAAAAACGGAGATTGATTTTAATGCGGATTATCTGTTTGACAAAAACGGAGACAATACGATACAACGTGAAGAAAGCAGTAATAAGGAAGATAGGGTTGTCACTTCTACCAATACATTGAGAAGTGAACTCTTTGCTGCCAAACTGGTGCTGAGCCGTCCGCTGCTTGGAGGAAATGTCATGATAGGGGCTGAATACAGTCATACAGAGCGGCAGGATGATTATGTGAATCCGGAAGGTTATGTGCCGACTTCATTCAGTGAACTGAAAGAGCAGAATATCAGTCCGTTTTTAGAGTATAGCCGCAATACCCCCATAGGGCAACTCTCCGTGGGGGGACGTTATGAGTGGGTGAACTTTAATTATTATGAGGATGGGAAATATATGGAAGGACAAAGCCGGAATTTCAGTAATTTCTTTCCGAGTGTTTCATTGGGTTCTGAAATAGGCGGAGTGCAGTTGCAGCTTAGTTATGCGGCAAAGACGCGTCGCCCGTCCTACCAGCAGTTGAGCAATAATGTGACGTATGCCAATAGGTTCACGCTTCAGTCCGGCAATCCGTTATTGGAACATGAGGTGGTGCATAACGTTTCTTTGATGGGGGCATGGAAGTTTATGCAGTTTAGTGTGGATTATAATGACAGAAGAAATGCAATCATTTACTGGGGGGAACAAATGGAGTATAATCCGGCGGTAACGCTTATTTCTTTCAAAAATCTTCATAGCTTGAAGTCTGTTTCGGCATTCTTGTCATTGGCGCCTAAGTTTGGAATCTGGTCGCCGCAATTGAATTGGGGAGTACAGAAACAATGGCTGGATCTGGAGACTACCGATGGATTGCTGAAGATGAACAAACCGATGTTTACGGGGGCTTTTAATAATACGTTTAATTTTAATCACGGCTGGATGGCTTCGGTGGAAATGAATTATCAAAGTAAAGGCGATATGGAGAATTGCTCGGAAACCAAGAATATTTTTTATGTGGATGCCGGGGTTACAAAGTTCTTTTGGGGGGATAGGATGTCTGTGAAACTGAGTGGTACGGATTTGTTTCATGGCATGAAGTCGGGAAACCGTATGAATTATACCCGGGCATCTTCAATGCAAATTAATCACTAAGATAGTAGGAAAGTGAATCTGACGGTACGCTATAAATTTAATGCTAAGCGTAATAAATATAAGGGTAGTGGTGCCGGAGAGAGTGAGAAGGAAAGATTATGAGTGCCTACTTTTCACATTTCATTTGTTCTTACCCAGCTTATATACCATTTGGCGGAATAAAGGTACGTTTAACCATATATATTCGTACCAATGTTCTACCTTTCTTTTCCATAGTTTGCTCCAGCTATATATTTCCCACCATTTTAGATGGAGATTTGCCGAATTCATAAAATCTTGTGTGGGAAAGAGGGTCAGGGCTATTCCTTTTATCCATAATGTTTTCATTTCGTCCGCCCAATATTGCATGAGTCCGAATTCCGGTTCCCAGATAATGAATCGGGATTCATGAATGCCGTAACAGACTACATATCCTGGTACATTGAAATCATTGAGAGTGAAAAGGATGATGGGAAGTTTTCTTTGTGTTAATTGATGAATGTTTTGCAAACATATTTCGGCTTTCATGCCGGAATATATAGCCCCTTGTTTCATTCCTGCCAAGGTAAGCTTTCCATTTATTTTGCACCATTCGGTCAATGTATGTATGTCCGTTTCTTTTCCGTTGTAATATTTTATGACAGTGAGCAGGCAAGCTACCTCTACAGGGCACTTGGCATTGGAACGGACAAATGATTTCTTTATTTTATCAAGTTCGTATTCTGTCATAACCCGGTTTGTTTTATAAGAGAAAACTCATGGAGCGGCCGCAATCACTTAAAAAAAGAAATTCATTGGAGCGATTAACGTTCATTTGGACGTGGAAGTAGGTATGAACGCTGAATTACTTTAATAAGTGTGCGGCCGGAGTCTGCATGAGTTATATCTGTTACGTCCTGCTCTTTCTATTAACATATCGGCTATTTTGTTTATTTCCCGATTCTTACGCTCAAAGAAATCGCATAACTCTTTCGCCTTTTGTGTTAGTGTTGTTTTATTTTGTAATGCATATTCTATTTGTTGCTCCAATTTCATCGGAGTTATGTTTATCATATCTTTAGGCGAATATTTCAGTACCGGTATTTGAGCAAAGGTACAATCCAGCCATGCGTCAGAATGTGAGTCGGTCAAAGCCAAATCGCATAATGGCAATATGGTGTTAAGGTTCAGCGTGCGGAATAATTCCATGTTGTCGGGCAATTCAGACGATTGATATACATTTGGTATGTCGGTCAATAATATGAATTGGTACCGGGGATTTCTGATGGAACTTCTTTTTATAACTCTATAAAAATCTTCTAGAATCTTTGAATTTTTATTTCCTTTTCCTAATAATCCGACAATAATATTTCTTTCTTTGTCTTTTTTAATATCCTGCAATCTCTTTGTCAATGTTTCCAAACGTGGTCCGGAACCGGATGACAGGTAGGGAGTGGGTGGCAGATAAAGTATAGAAATATCTTTGTCCTGTATGTTTTTTTGGTCAGGCAACTGCATGGATATGAAAATATAGTCAATGGCTAGCTGCCAATAGAGGGAGGCATGTGCTGCATGCCGACAATCCAGAAGCGTTAGGTCGGGCTTTAACCAACGGAAATCATCTGGATAAAGTACGCAGTTGCTTATTCCTTTATCATATAGTACAGGCGTAAAAGCAGGGTTTGAGGTGTAGGTATAGTATACCTCTTGTTTCTTTTCCCGCAATATCCCTGCTAATTTGATGGTTAGCAATAACTGGCTTTTGTCCGGTGCTATGTCAAGAAGGAAATTCAGCATATATTATTGCGTTAATATGGATTTGTTTAATGAACTTTTTGGACAAATTATATTCATTAGAAATTGGAACTTTCATGTTCCAATTTCTAATGAATCAAGTTAGTGGTTTAAGTATACTTTAGTTGGGTTATGAAAACAGGTCTGTCACTCTTGAGTGAAATATCCCGTTAAATGTCCGGAAGGTGTACCTGTTATTTCTAGTTTATATTCTTCTGCAGGGAAATTTGCAATAGAAATTGTGATGTAAGCGCTCTGTACTTCAGGAATATTATTTTCATAAACGACGCTCCCTTTTGCCATATCTGTAATGCGGATGGTCATATCACGGTCGGGTGATACGTTCTTGACAGTAAGGAGATAGCCATCGGTAAATACAGTTATGGGGCAATTGGTAGCAGCACTTCTAATAGGATCATCCCATCTGCCATCCAATTCTACATCTTTAACAGGAGTTTCTGTTGTATTGGCTTGTACAGGCAAAATACCTATTAATGTAGTTACGATAATAACTATACTCCATATCTTTTTCTTTATACTTTTTAACTTCATGACTTTATGTTTGTTTTAATTGTTTTGTTTGGGGCAAAGTTAGAGGATAAATCTTAAAAACGTGCAGATATCATGTGGACAAATGGAAAAAGGTAATAAGTTAATAACTAGCTTATTACCTTTTTTTATAGGAGGGCGATATAGACAATTGTTTATTTTTAGTATTCCATAAGCCATAAATCAAGGCTTTGATTTTCGCCTAATGAACCTATTTCTTGTACGATGCGTTCTTTTAATCTTAATTTTCTTTTGGACACAGATGTGGGCGAGATGGCTAACATATTGGCGATGTCACCGTTGCTGAATCGTAGTTTTATCAAACAGCATATTTGTATATCACCGTCTGTTAAGGAAGGTATCTGATGACATAGTCTTTTAGTATAGTTATCGAATAATAAATCTATTTTTTCTTTTATTTCTTGCCATAGTTTGTTGTCTATATACTTTGTTGTTTTTAGCTTATTGAATAATTCTGTCTGCTTAATGAGTTGGTTACATAAAAAAGCCTCGCGTTTATGTAGATACTGGTTTTCTTTTGATAGATGTTCCATAGCTTCCAGTTCTTTCGATTTTTCTTTTAATGACTGGGCATAATTGCTTATATGATTTTGCAGGTTATTGTTCTCCAGTTTCAGCGTTTCATTCTGTTGTTGTATTTCTTGTCGTATTTTATTTTGTTCTTTCCATTGTTCTTTTATCTCTAGGCTTCCTTCCATTTGGATCGTAAGTTCTTCTATCCGCATTTTGTTGCGGTTTATCAATGTCTCATTTTCATGTATTTTCATAGTGAAATAACGAATTTTTTCTTCTTTCTCCGATATCTCTTGTTTTTGAGAAACTATTTTTCGTTGGTATAGATAGTTTGTTATTGCTATGATGAAAGACAAAATGATTAAGGCAATGAGCACATTGCGTATGATCCGGTCTTTCTTTATTTGTGACAGATTATTTTCATTGATTATTTTTTGCTGATCATATTTTTCTTGCATCTCTATTAATGCTTTATTGCGATCTGTTTTACCTATTGAATCTTGATAGAACCATAGCTTATTACTGTATTCTACTGCCTTTTTGTAATCTTTTTCTTCTTGACTAATATAATATAGTGCTTGATAGGCGCTACGGGCTGTATGGATATTAGGTGACAGGCAAGCTTGGTTTAGGTAAAAATATGCAGAATCGTACATTTTTAAATAGCGATAAGTATCTCCCAATGAAAATATTCTTTGATCAGTCTTTTTTATTTTAATACAATCTTTTGCATACTGAAGAGCCTTTTTATTTTCTCCTGTTTTAAGAAATAAAAAACTGGTTTCGTTCATGGCGCTTGCCAATATGGTAGGATAGTTATTCACTTGTCCTATTTTTATAGCTTTTTCATAATATTCTATCGCTTTATTATATTGTTTTTTCTGTGAAAATGCTCTGGCGATATATATGAAAGAGAAAGCTATGAATGATTGGTTGTCGTATAGTTCGGCATTATGATGTGCTTTTACAAAATATTCCATATCATAATACTATAGATTTCGATACAGATACATTAGTCCTACCTCTGAATTGATAAGAAAGCCTAATTGATAATCATTTGTTTTCTCTATTTCAGTCGCTGCTTCTAGATAAAATGACAATGCATCTTCGGCATGATGACTTTCATGGCGCAAGATACCTTTATAATATAGCGCCAATGCCTTTCTTTGTGCATTATCATGTTTGGTGAAATAAGAGTAAGCGATATTTATTAAAGAATCGGATTGTTCAATTTGGTTTTTATATTGAGCTTGTGTCATCAATAATGCCCATGTGGCATATTGTTCATTTTCAGAAGGAATGTCAGGTTGTATGCCCTGTAATATATGCAGTGCGCTGTCGGGATATCTGTACATTATTGCTTCTGCTTTTGCCATTTCGGGTTGGAAGGTTGTGGTGTAGTTCTTATTGTGTGTACAGGATATCAGACTGGTAATTATGCTAATTATTAGCCCTGCATGTTTGAAGCTGCTCATAGTAATCATTTCTATATTATTGGCGATAGGAATCTTATGGGATATGTTGCGTAAGTGAATGAATTGGTTGATTTTATAGGAAAAGTTTGAAGATTGATGTTTTCTGATTTATCCTGCCATGGTATAATATAAAGGGATGTGCCTGAATTATTTTAAATACGGAATAAAAAATCAGGCATGTCCCTTCATTATAGCTGGGGTAACCCTTTGAATTGTCTGTATACCATTTTTAAAGTAGTTAAAATCCTAACTTTAATTTTACAAACTGTTTGATGAATTGTACTGTTCCGTCAATCCCCAATACGGACGAATCAATACATAAGTGATAAGTTTCGGCAGCTCCCCACGTTTTGTAACTATAATAATTATAGTAAGCCGACCGTTTTTTATCTGCTTTTTCCATCAATTCTTCAGCGGCTTCTGTAGAAATATGATGGATATGCATCAATCTTTCGATGCGTGCTTCTTTGGAAGCAGAAACGAATATATTAACGCAACGGGGATGGTCACGCAAAATGTAGTCGGCACATCTGCCGACAAACAGACACGATTGTTTTTCAGCCAGTTCACGTATTACGTCGCTTTGTATTTTGAACAAAGCGTCATTGCTCAGACAACTGCCATAGGGAATGGCTCCGTCGCTGATAAAAGGAAAACGTGTTCCGAACAGACCGCCGATAATGCTTTGAGAAGCTTTTTCATCTGCTTTTTCAAAGAATTCCTTGCATAGGCCGCTCTCTTCCGAAGCTAGTTTGATTAATTCTTTATCGTAAAAGGCGATACCAAACTCTTGGGCCAGTTTTTCGCCTATCTCTTTTCCTCCACTGCCTAGTTGGCGTCCTAGGTTGATAACATAATGCTCGTTCATAGTCGTTGTCTATTGATTATGTGGGCAAATATAAGGAAACTAATTTTTAATTCTTAATTTTCAACTTTTAATTTGTTACCGTGGGTCTTAAAAATCTTGAACTGGCGGTAAAGCATGATTCCTGCGACAACACTTGCCGCCAAGTCTGATATTGGCATACTCCACCAAATTCCTGCTGATCCCCAGCAAAGAGGGAGCAGGATGATGCTGGGAAGCAAGAATAATAATTGTCGGGTTAATGACAGGAAGATGGCTTTACCGGCCATGCCGATACTTTGAAAAAAATTGGACGTTACCATCTGAAACCCGATAATGGGAAAAAATATGACTACAATGCGTAAGCCGGTAGCTGATAGCTGTATCAGTCCCTCATGAGTGGTAAAAGCGGATACGGCCAATTCGGGCATCAGTTCACCTACTAGAAAACCGGTTGTTGTAACAGCGGTGGCGCCATAAATGGTAAGTTTTAATACTTGGTTTACACGATGATATTGTTGGGCGCCAAAATTATAACCGGCTATGGGTTGCATTCCTTGATTCAGCCCCATCACAATCATGACGAACAGGAAAACAATCCGGTTTACAATACCAAATGCGCCAATAGCCAGATCGCCATCATATTCTTTCAAACCTTTGTTAATGAAAATAACAATGAAGCATGCTGCCAGATTCATCAGGAACGGAGACATACCGATAGCGATGGTGTTTTTTACGATTGTACCGCGCAGTTTGTAAATGCCTCGGCGGAGATGAAGCAACTCGTTCTTGTTGGTGAAGGTCTTGAATTGCCACACCAGTGAGATGATTTGGGCCAGAATGGTGGCAATGGCGGCACCCTGGATACCCCAATGGAATAGATAGATAAAGATAGGGTCAAGGATGGTATTGATAATTACTGTGGTGATGGTGGCTGTCATTGCTTTTTGTGGATGCCCCGAAGCGCGTAGTAAGGCATTCAGTCCCAAATACATGTGGGTTATAACATTGCCCAGCAGGATAATGACCATGTAGTCTCGTGCATAGGAGATGGTATCCGGGCTTGCCCCGAAGAAGTAGAGAATAGGATCAAGGAAAAGCAAGGTTAATATACTGAATCCTATACCTATAATAAAGTTCAGCGTAACTACGTTACCCAAAATGTTTTGGGCGGTAGCATAATCTTTCTGTCCTAATTTTACGGAAACTAATGTGGAGGCACCCACACCGACCAATGAACCGAATGCAGCCGCCAGATTCATCAGTGGGAAGGTATTAGCCAGTCCTGAAATAGCCAGAGGCCCTACACCGTGACCGATGAAGATGCTGTCGACCATATTGGATAGGGAAGATGCCGTCATAGCGATAATGGCGGGAATTGCATATTGTAAAAGTAATTTTCCGATTGGTTGTGTTCCCAATTCTGTGGGGGTTCCTGTTTTTGCCATACTTTATTTTCTGTCTTTTTACCTGTTTAACCTGAATTCGGCTGCAAAGGTACACAAAAAATGAGTGTGAGGGAAAAGTTTGTTTATCTTTGCATTAAAAAAAATAAACGGAATAGAATTAATGAATAGTCAAAAAGGAATAGTGGGCTGCTTGCTATTGGCATGCACCTTACAAATGTCGGCACAAGTAAAAACGTATAAGTATCGTGTAAACTTTCGCGATAAGGCGGAAACTACCTAAGCTTTGGACAAGCCTTCGGCTTATTTGTCCGATCGTGCTTTGGAGCGTCGCATGAAACTGGGATTGCCCGTTGATTCTACAGATATTCCTGTGTGCCGGAGCTATATAGATATGCTGGTCGGAAAAGGAGCACAGCTTGTATCCAAAAGTAAATGGAACAATACAGTGGTAGTGCAGGTATCCGACACGTCGGTTATTGATAAAGTGGCGGCATTGCCTTTTGTGACAGCTGTCCGGAAAGTGTGGACAGCTCCCGACAGTATTCCTGCCCGCAATGCCAACCGTAAAAAAGAGGTGACCAATAGGGTGACAAAGAGTAATAACTATTATGGGGATGCGTGGCGGCAGATTGCTGTTCATCATGGGGACAGTCTTCACGCTGCAGGTTTTCGTGGGAAGGGGATGCAAATAGCGGTCATTGATGCCGGTTTTTATAATGCTGATGAAATCAGTGTTTTCAAAGGAATGGACTTGTTGGGAACACGCGATTTTGTAAATTCTCACTCGGATATTTATGCCGAGAACTATCACGGCATGAAAGTGTTGTCTTGTATGGCTGCCAATAAGCCGAATGTATTGGTCGGCACGGCTCCCGAAGCTTCATATTGGCATCTCAGTTGTGAGGATGATGATACGGAACAGCATGTGGAAGAGGATTAGTGGGCGGTTGCTTTGGAATTTGCCGATAGTGTGGGAGTGGATGTGGTTAACACTTCATTGGGATATTATGAGTTTGATGATACGACCATGAATTACCGGTACCGTGATTTGGACGGGCATTATTCATTGATGTCTCATTCCGCTTCTTTGGCTGCCGATAAAGGATTGGTGTTGGTATGCAGTGCCGGAAATTCGGGGCGTGGCACATGGAAAAAAATCACACCTCCGGGAGATGCGGAAAATGTTATTACAGTGGGGGCGGCGGACCGGAATCTGGTTAATGCTGATTTCTCTTCTGTAGGAAATACTACAGATGGCCGTGTAAAACCGGATGTGATGGCGGTGGGAGTTGCTTCGGCCGTAGCGGGTAATGATGGAACGGTTTCTCATGCCAATGGTACTTCTTTCGCATCGCCTACATTGTGCGGGTTGGTAGCCTGTTTCTGGCAGGCTTGTCCCTGGCTTACTGCCAAGCAGGTGGTGGAGGCAGTGCGGAATGCAGGAGACCGTAAAGAGTATCCGGATAATATTTACGGTTATGGTGTGCCTGATATCTGGAAAGCTTGTCAAATAGAATTAGAGAAGAAAAAATAATGGAAGAACATCCTCTTTCTTTATATGAACTGAATGCGTTGGTTAAGCGCAGCATTCATGCTTGTCTGCCCGATACTTATTGGGTTCAGGCAGAGCTGAGTGATGTACGTTCCAATTATTCCGGTCATTGCTATTTGGAATTTGTACAGAAAGAGCCACGGGGGAATAATCTGATAGCTAAGGCAAGGGGGACTATTTGGAGCAATGTCTACCGTTTGCTGAAGCCTTATTTTGAAGAGGAAACCGGGCAGGCTTTTGTTGCAGGTATTAAAGTGATGGTGAAAGTGGCTGTGGAGTTTCATGAATTGTATGGTTACTCGCTTACTGTGCAGGATATAGATCCTACTTATACATTGGGGGATATGGCGCGTCGTCGTCGCGAAATCTTGAAACAACTGGAAGAAGAAGGTGTGCTGACTTTGAATAAGGAACTGGAGATTCCTTTGCTGGCGCAACGCATAGCCGTTATTTCCTCGGCTACGGCTGCCGGTTATGGTGATTTTTGTAATCAACTGGAACAGAATCCCTATGGTTTTGTCTTTTATCCGCGTTTGTTTCCTGCTATTATGCAGGGGGAACGGGTAGAACAATCTGTCATTACCGCATTGGATGCTATCCATGCCTGTCGTGATGATTGGGATGTCGTGGTTATTATCCGTGGCGGAGGCGCCACGTCCGACCTTTCGGGGTTCGATACATATGAGTTGGCGGCTAATTGTGCTCAGTTTCCTATACCTATTATAACCGGTATAGGGCATGAGCGTGACGATACGGTGTTGGACTGTGTTTCTCATACTCGTGTCAAGACACCTACTGCTGCTGCCGAGTATCTTATAAATCATTTGCACGACACTGCCAAGGTTCTTGAAGATTATGCATCGGCTGTACTTCATACTATCTCTACCCGTATGGAACGGGAAAATACCCGGCTGAACCGGATGGTAGAACGTATTCCCATGCAGACGCGGATGAGGCTGAAAGAGGAACATTATCGCCAGGAACGAATCATGAAACATTTGGAAGTAGGCCTGCAATCCCGTCTGACAAAAGAAACCCATTGTTTAAAAATGATGGAAACTCGGTTGGGCATCGTTTCACAGCGTCGTCTGGTAAAGGAAAAGCATCGGCTCCAACTTTTGGAGCAGGAATTGAAGGCGGCATCTCCCGAAAATTTGTTGAAAAGGGGATATAGTATCACGCTGAAAAATGGCAAGGCGGTGATCGATGCTTCTGTATTGCAGCCGGGTGATGAACTTACCACCCGTTTTGCCAAAGGAGAAATAAAGAGTATAGTAACTAAAAAATAAAACGAAGTATGGCAGCAAAGAAACAAACCTATGAGCAGGCAATGAAACGTCTGGAAGAAATCGTATCACGCATAGATAGTAATGAGTTGGATATAGACAGTTTAAGAATAAAACTGAAATATGCAAAAAAGTTAATTAAATTTTTCAGGGAATAACTTTATAAAGCAGATCAAGAGATAAAGAAAATGTTAGATAATAATGTTTCAATGAGACAATATGCTAATGTGCCAATTGGCTGCGCTATATTCTGCATGGCATATTTGTACCTTAGCACATTGACATATTGGCAAATTATAAAAGCTATAAATAAAAAAGCTGTTTTGATTGGAATTTGCAAATATAAAACGTAATTTTGCTCTCATTCGTAAATAATAACATAATTAAGATACACTATGAAAGAGATTGATTGGGCAAATCTGTCCTTCGGCTATATGAAGACAGACTATAATGTACGTTGCTACTATCGTGACGGTGCATGGGGAGAGTTGGAACTTTGTTCGGAAGAAACGTTGAATATTCACATGGCCGCCACTTGTCTGCACTATGGGCAAGAAGCGTTTGAAGGGTTGAAGGCTTATCGTGGAAAAGACGGTAAAATCCGTATTTTCCGTCCTGAAGCCAATGCGGAACGTTTGCAAAGTACTTGTGACGGTATTCTGATGCCGGAACTTCCTACAGAAAAGTTTGTGGCCGCTATAAAGAAGGTGGTGAAAGCCAACGAGCGTTTCATTCCTCCATACGAAAGTGGTGCGGCTCTTTATATTCGTCCGTTACTGATTGGTACAGGTGCTCAGGTGGGGGTTCACCCTGCCAATGAATATCTGTTTGTGGTATTCGTAACTCCGGTAGGTCCTTATTTCAAAGGTGGTTTTTCTACTAATCCTTATGTTATTATCCGTGAGTTCGACCGTGCCGCACCTTATGGAACCGGACGCTTTAAGGTGGGCGGCAACTATGCTGCCAGCCTGCGTGCCAATAAGAAAGCCCATGATTTGGGATATTCCTGCGAGTTCTATCTAGACGCCAAGGAAAAGAAGTACATTGACGAGTGTGGTGCGGCTAATTTCTTCGGCATCAAAAATAATACTTACATTACACCAAAATCATCTTCTATTCTGCCTTCTATAACGAATAAGAGTTTGATGCAGCTGGCCGAGGATTTGGGTATAAAGGTAGAATGTCGTCCGGTTCCTGAAGAAGAACTGGAAACCTTCGAGGAAGCGGGGGCTTGCGGTACGGCGGCTGTTATCAGTCCTATCCAGCGTATTGATGATTTGGAAAACAAGAAATCGTACATTATCTCTAAAGATGGAAAGCCGGGTCCTGTTTGTACAAAATTGTATAACAAACTGCGTGCTATCCAGTATGGTGATGATCCTGATACTCATAATTGGGTGACAGTTTTAGTCTAATAGAAAAATAGATTCTTATGAAAACAAATTCAGAATTGAAGAATCGGGCAATCGATGCGTTGACCGGTAATTGGGGACTGGGTGCGGTTATTACCTTGGTCTATGGACTGGTGATGAATGCCCCTACGCTGCCCTATCGTATTATGGAGTCGGTGGCTTCGTCTTCCTTTAGTCTCATCGCTTTGTTGCTTTTGCCATTGGGCTTCGGCTATACCGTCCTTTTTTTGGATGTGATTCGTGGAATAAAGCTGGATTTTGCCCGTCTTTTCGATGGGTTTAAAGACTATGGACGGATATTGGGTACAATGCTGCTGACTACAGTCTATACGTTCCTGTGGACGTTGCTGCTTGTCATTCCGGGCATCATGAAGTCCTATTCATATGCCATGACGCTCTTTATTCTGAAAGATTATCCGGAGTTGCAGTACAATGCTGCCATAGAGAAAAGTATGGCGATGATGTCCGGTCATAAGATGAAGATGTTCTTGTTGGATTTGAGCTTCATTGGTTGGGCTATTTTGTGCTGTTTTACTTTGGGTATCGGTTTCTTGTTCTTGGCTCCCTATGTAGAAGCATCACATGCTGCTTTCTATGAAGATCTGAAGAAAGAATTGGGAGAGTCCGTTGAGGCAATTTCTGAATAATATAGAAAATAGAAAGATAAGAAAAATAGACCTGCAAGTGAATTGCGGGTCTATTTTTTTTCTCTTTCACAGGATATTCCTACCTTTGCCTGTGGAAACAAATAATGATAGACTAATTTTCATGGGAAAAGGAAAACTGGAGAAATTTGCTGATATGCGGGAGTATCCGCACGTGTTTGAATACCCTTATTCGGTGGCCGATAACGTTACGTTCGATATGAAGGGGAATTGGAACCGTGACTTTTTTAAGAACGATAATCCGATAGTTCTGGAACTGGGATGCGGACGAGGTGAATATACCGTAGGGCTGGGTCGTATGTATTCCGATAAAAATTTTATCGGTGTAGATATAAAAGGGGCCCGTATGTGGACCGGTGCGACGGAAGCGCTGAAAGATGGCATGACGAATGTGGCTTTTTTGCGTACCAATATCGAAATCATCGACCGTTTTTTTGCTCCGGGTGAGGTGAGTGAGATATGGCTGACTTTCTCTGATCCGCAGATGAAGAAAGCGACTAAACGTCTTACTTCCACATACTTTATGGAACGTTATCGTAAGTTTTTGAAGCCGGACGGACTGATTCATTTGAAGACCGACAGTAATTTTATGTTTACTTACACCCGCTATATGGTAGAGGAAAACAAATTGCCGGTAGAGTTTATGACCGAAGATTTGTATCATTCCGGTTTGGTGGATGACATACTAGGCATCCGTACCTATTATGAACAACAATGGTTGGATCGTGGTTTGAATATAAAATATATGAAGTTCCGTCTGCCGCAAGAGAAGGAGTTGCATGAACCCGATGTGGAAATAGAATTGGATGAGTATCGCAGTTACAACCGCAGTAAACGAAGCGGGTTGAAAACAAGTAAATAATAACAGAATGATGACTTTATATCCGAAATTGATTTTGGACGCCTTGGCAACGGTGCGTTATCCCGGAACGGGAAAGAATTTGGTGGAAGCGGAGATGGTTGCCGATAATCTTCGCATTGACGGTATGTCGGTAAGCTTTTCGTTGATTTTTGAGAAACCGACCGATCCGTTTATGAAATCTATGATAAAGGCTGCCGAAACAGCTATTCATACTTATGTTTCACCTGATGTACAGGTAGCTATTGCGACAGAGAGCCGTCAGGCGGCGCGTCCCGAACCGGGTAAGCTGCTTCCATTGGTAAAAAATGTCATTGCTGTTTCATCCGGAAAAGGCGGGGTGGGCAAGTCTACTGTGGCGGCCAATCTAGCTGTGGCCCTAGCTAAACTGGGATATAAAGTAGGTTTGCTGGATGCTGATATTTTCGGTCCTTCTGTGCCTAAAATGTTCCAGGTGGAAGATGCCCGTCCTTATGCTGAGCGGATTGACGGGCGTGATTTGATTGTGCCGATTGAAAAATATGGTATCAAGTTGCTTTCTATCGGTTTCTTTGTCGACCCTGATCAAGCTACTTTATGGCGTGGAGGGATGGCTAGTAATGCTTTGAAACAACTGATTGGAGATGCCGCATGGGGAGAACTGGATTATTTCATATTGGATACGCCTCCGGGCACCAGTGATATTCATCTGACTTTGGTGCAGACTTTGGCTATTACGGGAGCTGTAATCGTCAGTACACCTCAGCAGGTGGCTTTGGCTGATGCGCGCAAGGGAATCAATATGTATACCAATGATAAAGTAAATGTTCCTATTTTGGGATTGGTGGAGAATATGTCATGGTTTACTCCTGCGGAACTTCCTGAAAATAAGTATTACCTTTTCGGAAAGGAGGGTTGCAAACAGCTGGCAGAGGAAATGAATGTGCCTTTGTTGGGACAAATTCCTATTGTGCAGAGTATCTGTGAATATGTTGATAAAGGAACTCCGACTGCTATGAATGAGGACTGCATTACCGGGCGATCAATTATAGAGTTAGCTTTAAATATTGTGAAGCAGACTGAGAAGCGTAATGCGGAGCAAGCGCCGACGCACATTGTGGAAATGAAGAAATAATTTGAAATATGTTTTTGGGATGAAAAGAGGCTGTTCGAAACAGCCTCTTTTCTGTTTTTATGCTCTTTATTGCAGTTTGAAAGTTACAGGAACAGTGTATCTGCAACGTACTGCTTTGTCTTTTACAGTTGCCGGCTTCCATTTTGGCATGGATTTTACAACCCGTGCTGCTTCAGCATCCAGTTCGGGGGTAATGCTGCGTACTATGCTTACATTGTCTACCTAACCATCTTTTTCAATGACCATCTGTACGATTACTTTACCTTGCGTTCCCTCCTTTTGAGCTGTTGTGGGATATTTTATGTTTCGTGCCAAATGTTGTAAGCAAGCTGCCATACCTCCGGGGAATTCAGGCATATTGTCTGCTATCTGGTATACGGGATCTTCTCCGACAAGAAGTAATCTTACTAGTTCCGGATTTTCCATATCTTTGATGGGACAGAGTTCTTTTACCGTGAATTTTCCTTCCTGATAACCTTTATGGTTAATGGCAATGGTTTCGCCTACTCCTACTGTTAACTGAGCTTCTCCGTGAGCGTTTGTCGTGGCTTTGGCATTTGTTGAAGAAGAAATAAGTTCTACTCCTGCAAGTTGTTGGTTATCATTATTGGATATTTGTAACTTGATCCGTATTTGTTTGCCGGCTTTGATGTAGGCGGCAATATCATCATCGGTATCGAAAATGGCAGTGACATTCGGTTTGTTTGCTGAAAGTAGAAGTGATTGGTGTTTGGAACTTTTAGGAGAGGAAACGTCTAGGGAAACATACTTGGGAGTCGTCATATCCACTTCTATGGTAGCCTTTCCTTCTGCATTGGTCTTGAAAGTTTTTACTTCATTACCCGGTTTGATTTGCAGAGTAATATTAGGCTGAGGCTTACCTTCACTATTGGTTACGGTAATTGTGAAAGTCACCAGACCTTGTACTGTTGTGTTGACAAAAGATGCCACTTCTTCCCTTTCGGGGCGTGGGGTGCTTTCTTCCGTGGAATAGATTAACCTTTCGGCTGTCCGTGCCACGGTTTCAATGTTGCTGACCAAGAGTAGAGCAGCAGTCAGCGGTGCAAACAAGGCATATTTGATATGCCCTGTGGTGCGGGTTCTTTTTTTGTTCATCATTTTAATTCTGTTTTTTAAGTGTGATAAGTTGAAATTATTATATAAACCGGTTTGTCTGTTTTGGTTGGCTAATCCCAAAAGGTGATATTGATATGCTTTCTTATTTGTGCCGGATTCCATTACTTTATGATCGGCAAGGTATTCCAAATTGAGTCTGATCTCTGTTTTCAGCAGCCATGCAAAAGGATTCATCCAGCAAATGATATTTACTATTTCACTGATAATGACATCTATGGAATGCCATTGGCGGACGTGGGTCTGTTCGTGCGTCAGGATTTCTTGTTTTTCATCTTCTTTCAGTTCGGGCAGATAGATGAAAATCCATTGCCAGAAAGAGAATGGATTGGCAGGTTCTGATAGACTGCGTATGGATATTTGGTCTACATTTATACTCTTGCTTTTTAAGACAAGGCGGAAAATACTGCTTAGTTGGATCATAAATCGTGCGGATAATAGAAGGATTCCAATCCAATAGATGAACTTTATTATATCAAGCAGGTCGGGTGTGGGAATAGCAACAGGAGCTGTGACTACTGTGGCAGTGGAAGTATTTGTTTCTGTCAGCATCATCAGTGCGTAGTAATCTGCCAGTTCATTGATGGCAGGTTGTTCTTTCACCCATGCTTGCATATCCATCAGCGGATAAAGAAAAGAGAGGGCAAGAAAACTCAGCAGTGCGATACGACGCCACTGGAAGAAAGTGTCGCGACAGCAGAACAGCTTGTAGAAAGCATAGAATAAGGCGATGCCTATATTTACTTTCAGCATGTAGATGAGTTCGGGTGCTGTAGTTATCATAGTATTTGTGAATTTAGCAGGATTATTTATCTTCTTCTTTCTCTATCAAGTTGATAATGTCTTTCAAGTCGGCTGCGGAGATTTTTTGCTCTTTGGCGAAGAAAGATACCATTTCCTTGTATGAGTCAGCAAAATAGTTCCGGACCACACCACTTACAAATGTGCGTTTGTATTCGCTTTGTTTAACCACTGGGGTGTATTGATAAGTGTTGCCGAATCGTTTGGCCGTAACATACCCTTTTCTTTTCAGGTTGTTCACTATAGATGCCACCGAAGTATAAGGCGGCTTGGGTTCGGGAAATTTAGCAACTATGTCTTTCACGAAACATTCTCCCATGCTCCAAATATGAAGCATCACTTCTTCTTCTTGTATCGTTAGCTTTTCCATAAGAAAATGAATTGATTACGATGTTTTCGCAAATCTACGAATTTTTCGTAATAAACAAAAGGAATGGAAGTTAATTAGTGTGAATACAGATTGTGGACAAATAAAAGAACAAAGTGAAGAATCCAGCTGTGATAGATTGAAGCGGACTCTTCACTTTGGCATGAAAATGACAGATGAAGTAAAGTTTATTTTTTGTGTAGAATATAATGGTCTGCTAACTCTCCTGTTATTGCCTGTTTGTCTTGATTGAGAGCGGTCAGGGTATTCTCACCGACTTTATAATATTGCTTATCCTCTCCATTAATTAAAGTCATGATATTACCTTCAACAGAGTAAGTTCCATATTCTTTGAAAGTAGCATCCTGCCGGTCAATATATTCTGATATCAACTCAAAAGTCTTGTCTTTTTTAATAGTCAGGGTCATGTTGATACCTGGACAGTCGGCAGCCGGAAAAGTTCCGGTGTAAGTACCGTCATAATCCAATGAGTTTTCTGCATTGTGCATATCCGTTGTTTCGGTGGAGATTGCAGAATCGTTAGTGTTTTTGGAGTTGCAGTTACTTGAAGTAATCAGCAGGCAAACGCATGCCTGAATAAAAAGTTTTTTCATCATAAATAATTCATTTAGTTCTTAATTTATAAACAAATTCAGACGACATTTGTTCTGCGTCTTTTCTTAATCTCTTTTAATCTTTCGTATACATGTCTGCGGCTTAAGGTAATCTGACGACGGTATACGATGCAGGTGGTAAGGAAATAAACACCTGTTTGTATCCACAATACCCGGTACTCTGTCAGCACATCGGTCAGTGTGGCTCCCATATTGTTGATGCGTACAAAGCCGTTGATGCCGAAAGTGGAAGGGAACAGCCACGAAACCACCTCCCAGAATTTAGGAATGGCAGTACCTGGCCACGAAATGCCTGAGATAAATAGCAACGGTACTGAGGTAAATACATAAATCATCATACAGGCTTCCCGATGGTGAATAAAGATAGAACAAGTCATCGCGAAAAAGATGCATGCCAGTATATAGGGAAACATGAATGCCGCTAGGGTTCCGGCTTGAGCTATTTGTACCAGGCTGAACATTTTGGGAACAAGGCAGAGCATATAGGTAGCCATGACAGCATATATCATAAGGTAAGTCAGTGATTTGCCTAAAACAATGCGCAGCGTGCCATGATAATGGCGGCTCATGGGGATAAGGTCCCGAAAACGGTTGTTCTCACGAGCAGTTCCGGCAGATAGACCTACTCCTAGCAGTAAAGTTTGTTGGATAATCAGTATCAGTACGGCGGGTATCAGGAAGCTGGCAAAACCGTTCTGCGGATTGAAAATGGAAATATCCTCATACGCTATGGGAGACGTGCTCACTTCATCTTGTCGGATGGTTGTGTTGCCGGAGCGTTCTATCTTTATCTGTTTGTTCATTACCAGCGAGGCATTGGTGTTGGCTGTCAGCATGGCTTTGTAGTATAGCATACCGCTCATGTCACAGTAGATGGTGACATGGGTTTGAACTCCTTTAGTAATGTCGCGGCTGAAGCTTTCAGGAATATAGATGATGCCATACACTTTGCCGTTCTTCAATAAAGTTTTTGCTTCTTCCATATCACTGCAATGAGATACTATTTCCAAGTCGGCACCTGCATCTACCAGGCGCAGGTATTCACGGCTGAGGCTGGAACGGTTGTTATCTACTACAGCAGCAGGGACTTCACGCACTGTTTCATTGGTATATATAAAGGTATAGAGAAGCGGATAGCCTAGTGGTACCAGAATGAAGAAGATAAGTACACCCTGATCCTTTACAACTGCTTTCAACTCTTGCCACCAGATGTAGAAAAGGTCCTTGGTTCCTTGTGAGATGATATCTTTGAGTTTATATGTTTTCATACCTGTTTGCCGTTTTAGGGAATATATACATAATGTAATAGTACTGTGCGCAGTCTTTTCAGTATAAAGAAAGGCAACAGCATGAATAACATCAACGCGACTACTGAATGCCATGCGTAAATCAGCGGATATCCGTTAAGTGCCAAATCTACATAAATCAGGAAGTAGTGGCGTAACGGGAATAGATTGGCCAGTGCCTGTAATACAGGATTCATTGCCATAACTGGAAAACTCATACCCGATATGGAGAAAGAAATCACTCCCCATAGGGAGGCAGTGCTCAGTGCCAAGCGGACTGTTGTAAACAATCCGAACAGAAATACTCCGAAAGCCTGTGAAGCCAGTACTAGTAACAGACCGGCAAACAGCATGGGCAGTATACCGCTATTACAGGGATAGTGCAGGAAACCGTATAGATAAACATTATAGAAGGTGGCCATGACAAAGAAAACTACAGTCTGGGGCAGCAATTTGCCGGTCAGGGCTACGGTGATGGAATTGTCTGCCATGTCCATCCATTCTTTTTGGGTGTTGGTTTTCATTTCACTTCCAATGGTATAGACGGTGGTCATAAAGATGAGCAGCATCAGGATACCCGGTATGATGGTGTTACTCAAATATACAGAGTAATTGAGCCATGGGTTGTTTAATACATGAGAGTCGATGACTATGGGCTGCAGGAATGCCATGGCCTGGTCTTCTGTAGCTCCTTTGGCATATAAGGTGGCACGGCCGATGGCTCCACCCGCCAGCTCGGACATGGTGCGCTGGTCTTTATAGAGTAATGAACCTGCTACCAGATAGGAGTAGTTGGTATAAAAGGAAACCTTGGGTTGACGGCTTGCTAATGCCTTCTCGGTAGTTCCTTTTGGAATATAGTAGAAAGCATAGATCTTTCCTTGCTGCATGGCTTTGCGGGCATCCGCGAAACTGGGGTAATGTGCTATGATTTTAGTCTGCTGAAAAGCGTCCAGATTACGGATGATGCTGCGTGTGGTAGCTGTGTTGTCCAAATCGACCACACCTGCCGGCATATCCGTAGGGAGTCCGTTCCACATTAATGTAGTGAAGAAGAGATAACAGAACAAGGGAGCTATGATCATGCAGAACAGATATAGCGGTCTTGTGGCGATGCGGAACACTTCACGCCGGGCTATGCGGAATATACGGTTATGGACAGTATTGTTCATTGTTTGTTATTTCTCGATGATGGCACTCATTCCCGGACGCAATCCGTCTGTTCTCTCTACAGGAACAGCTTTCACCTCGAAGGTCTTCAGGTCGAATTGTCCCGTAGTCTTGGTTGCTTTCCAGGCAGCATATGTACCCAGATCTTTCATATAAGTAACCTTGAATTTTATTTCTTTGTCATAGGCAGGAATAAATGCGCTAATCTCATTTCCTTCGGT
>ENA-ORIN01000068-ORIN01000068.1-human-gut-metagenome-genome-assembly--contig:-NODE-68-length-20649-cov-4.87875_pt1 | contig 20649 bp, 13 predicted proteins | sample MGYA00243031_ERZ508748 | MGnify/ENA primary metagenome ERZ508748 (study PRJEB26277, sample SAMN04329839) | human gut metagenome | biome: human-associated habitat | host: Homo sapiens | place: USA...
TTTTACTTGGCTTATTATTGACCCTTACGGTTTCATGCAAACACCATTCCAACCCCGTAACTACCGAAGAAAACTTCCACACCCAAGAAGCCAACCGTCTGGTAGCAGAAGCGAGGAACCTATGGTTGCCTCCTTTAGACAGCACTTTCTTCTTTAATGACAGTGAACATATATCTATAAACGACAAGGAAATATGGGCCAAACTTGACAGTGCATTAGCCATTGACCCTACCAATATAAAAGTATATGTGGGAAGAATCAGTTATTTATCAGCCTGCAAAAAGTACCATGAGATTCTGTCTGTACTCCGGCAAGCTGAAAAACAATCCACCCTCAATGCCGACTTATGGTCAATGAAAGCGATGTTTGAAGATTATTTCGGAGACAGCCTTACCGCCCAAAAAAATTATCGGTCTGCCGATTCCGCCTATGCCATCCTCATAAAAGAATATGCTACAGACAGCCTCAGGTATGCCGGTTCCCGCATCAACCGCGCACTGAACATGGCATTGATGACTGATAATATTGCGATTCTTGAAGAAGAGGTGGAACTCACTAAAAAGATATTTCCCAAGACATGGAAAGGACCGGACAGTAGTTTTTACGGGAAAAATAAAAAAGACTTTTTCGACAAATGCTTTAACGTCCGCAAAAAGTGCTACATCAAGAAAATTACAAATCATTGCATTTGAAAGAACAGACCTGTAATACCTACTTTCAATACAAAGACTTTTTAGCACAAAGGTGTAACTTTCTCTTCTTTTCACCGACTAACCTAATAAAAACACCTTTGAAAGCTGATGAGTATAGAACAGGAATTTGCCGACAAGCTAGTGCAATACAAGCACATCATTTACAAGGTATGCTTCATGTATGCAGACAACAAGGACGATGTGAACGACCTTTTTCAAGAGTCTGTATTCAATATATGGAAGTCATACAAAAACTTCCGGGGGGAAAGTTCGTTTGTCACATGGGTTTACCGCATATCCCTGAACACGTGTATCTCGGACTTCCGAAAGAAAAAGAAGTATGACTATGTACCTTTGGAACAGCAGGTAGATATTCTGGAAGATTGTGAACACAACGAACTGCTGAAAGAAATGTATTCACTCATCAAACGACAGAACAAGGTGGACCGTATGTATATCCTGCTCTGGCTGGACGAGAAATCATACGATGAAATAGCCGAAATCACCGGAACGAACCGCAATAATGTCGCGATAAAACTGCACCGTATAAAAGAGAAATTAAAAAATATGTCGAACTTGTAATCATACAATTATATGGAACTTGAAGAATTGCAAAAAGCATGGAAAGAGTTGAATGAACGGGTCAGCCAGAATGAACTGGTTCATCAGCAACAGATTATAGAGATGTTGTCACGGCAAAAAGAAAGTTGCCTGCAAAGAATGCTGAGGATGGACAAAATAGCTTCTATATTTATGTTAGGAGTAACGATTCTAATGTTCGTTGATTTTATTCATTTGAACGGTAAATTAGTGTTTTGGCCGGCAATATTCGGACTTCTGCTATATGCTCTTACAGTCAACTTTGCAGGAGTTATTTTATTGACTAAAATAAAAAAAGAAACAAACCTTGAAATGCAAATAAAGAATATACTCCGATATAAAATGCTTATCAATTGGAGTTATATCATCGGATATTTGCTGGTAACTCCTTTTATATGCATATTCCTTTACACCTACCGCCACCTGTGGTGGCTCATGATAACAATGTTTGGTTTAATCTTAGCAGGTGTACTGACAGACTACTTCCTCTTCCATCATGTATCGGACTGAATTCAATAAAGAATTGATGGAACTGAAAAAGAAGCATAAAGAATAAATTTTCACTCTACAGTGAGGGTACTTATCCGGATATTTTATTCCTTTGTACCCTCAATCAGAATAAAAAGCACTTTATGTTTCAACTGTATCTGCTGCTTCGTCTGAAAAATTTTGGAAGAATAGTTATAGAATTGGGTATCTTCAGAATAGTCTTCCTTACCATCTTAACGGTGGCTGCCATCATGATATTGTTCTTGGCAGAAAACCGTTTCGCTATTCCTGTGGTATGCGTTCTCTTATTAGCCGGTTATCATAATGTCCGGAAAGACAAAGAGTTTTTACGCACTTTAACACCTCATCTTTCTGTGTTCCTGATAAAAGAATACACCTTGATCGCATTACCTTTTGCCGGAATAGAAATAATAAAAGGACAATTTACCGACGCTATCGGCTTATGGCTGTTCGCCGCCTTATTACCTTGCCTGAAAAAAATAAAACTGGAACACAAACCTGTCCGTCTTCCTTTTCTTTACAAAGGAAGTTATGAATATATACGAATGTTCCGCCAATCTTTCTGGGTCTATATCCTACTCTTTCTTTTTGCAACCGCAGGAACCGTACACGGAAATATAAAAATAAACAAAGTATGTCTCATACTATGGGGATTGGTACAGGCATCAGGCTATCTGCAAACAATGGACAACAGATATCTTCTTCATTTCAAAAATTTCAAGACTTTATGCCTTTTCCAACTAAAAAGCATAGCATGGAATGTTTTCATCACCTCCATTCCTTTCAGCTTAACGCTTATAGCGTCTACCTATGACCAAGATGAAATCCTCTTTTTCTTATCTTATTATACTGCCACCTTAATTTATGCCATTGGTATCGGTATGTTGCGCCATATCATCCCATCCCCCCTATTGCTGTTTATTGTGCAATTAAGTATATTAATGCCTTTTTATTTAGGCTCTCTTTTTGTTCCAATTATTTTAATACCCGGCATAGCACTTACAGCATTGCTGACCTGCCATGCGCACAAACGCTTAAAAAGATTATTATGATAGAAGTGAATGATTTACATAAAAGTTTCGGTAAGGTCAAAGTATTAAACGGCATTCATTTGGAGTATCACCCTGGAAAAATATATGGCTTGGTGGGCGAGAATGGAGCCGGAAAGACTACTTTATTCAATTGTATAATGGGAATCTATGATTATACCGGAAGCATAACCAAAAGCAAAACTTTAAAAACAGGTTATCTGTCTGCATCCAACTTCTTTTATTCCCAAATCACGGGTCTTGAACACTTGGAATTCTGTATGAAGGCCAAAGGTCTGCCGGTCAATACACCCACCATTCAACATTTAAATGAAATTTTCCAACTGCCCCTTGACAGGTATGCTGCCGAATATTCTACCGGAATGAAAAAGAAACTGGGATTTATGGCATTATTGTTGCAAGACAATGACGTATTTATTCTTGACGAGCCGTTCAATGGGGTGGACTTGAAGGGATGTATCCTGATGAAAAGACTCATCCGGCAACTGAAAGCAAAAGAAAAGACGGTGATAATTTCATCACATCTCATTGCCTCGTTAAGGGAAATATGTGATATTATCCACTATCTGAATGAAGGGGTTATCTACAAAGAATACCATGAAGAAACAACAGAAGAGATAGAAGAGGATATATTATGCAATACTAAAAGCTGATTCATCTATCATGATGAAACAAATATAACAGTGGTTTTACCACTGAACTACCATGAAAAAATAGAATGAAAACCTAAAGAAATATTTGTTCATAATGCATTGTTTTTATAATTAAAGAAAATCTCCTTTCACCATAACAAATTGTAAATCAATAGAATTATAATCCGTTTGGTGTGAAAGGAGATTTTATAAAGTCCTGTTTCCGTTCTTATTCAGCCGGTTCTTACAAAGTACAAGTTCCTTCGACCAGCTTGCCCATTGCCCATACGGCACGGATATTCAAGTCCTGGTCAAGAATCAAGATATCGGCATCTTTGCCTTTCTGAAGTGAGCCCTTGCGGTCATATACTCCCATAATCCTGGACGGAGTTTCCGAAGCCATACGGACAGCATCTTCCAATGGGATTTCTGCCTTTTGCACCAAGGTACGGATCAAACGGTCCATGGTAGCCACACTGCCTGCCAAAGCAGAACGGTCGGCCAGTTTGCACACACCATCCTCAATGATGACACGAGGGTCAAAAGCTACATTGCTTTCACTGGCGGCACATGCCAAAGCATCGGTAATAACACAAGCACGTTCCACACCCTTAATCTTATATATCAGGCGCAAGATAGTAGGAGGAACATGAATACCATCGGCTACCACTTCCACTGTCATATCGTCTATCAGATAGATACTTTCTACTGTACCTTCATATTTATACTCACGGCGCTTATGGAAGCCCGGCATCGCATTATAGAAATGTGTAGCATGAGAATAACCGGACTCCCAGGCTGCACGGATATCTTCATATTCGGCCTGTGTATGTGCCACAGAAGCCAAGATGCCTTTTCCTGTGATATACTTACCAAACTGCATGGCACCCGGCAATTCGGGTGCAGCATCCCAACGCTTGATACAGCCCCACTTCTCTACAATAGGGATATATTCCTTCGGATCCGGGTCTTTTATGTTTTCAGGCATCTGACCGCCTGCCATCTTCATATTAAGGTAATGCCCTTCAAGATGAAGACCAAGTACCGGACTGTCCGGTTCCGCCATCAACCTGGTACAAGTTTCGGCAGCTGCCTCAATCATCGGTACGGTAGAAGAAGACAACGTTGGAAAAATACTGGTAGTACCATGTTTCATGTGAGCATTAATGGCTGTACGGAAAGCCTCTTCCGTACCTTCCATAAAATCACCGCCACCACCACCATGACAATGGATTTCCACACCACCGGGAACAACATACATACCTTTAGCGTCAATCAGCTCGGCTCCGATAACAGCTAAATCACAATTGGTAACTTCTAAAATCTTATTGTCGCGCATAAGGACAGATCCGTCCTTCAACCAGCCCTGTGGGGTAAGAATCTTTGCGTTAATGATTTGGGTCAACATGATACTATGATAAGTTAGGATTTTTAATTGGCATATTAAATTCGCCAACAAAAATAGCAACTTTTTCACTTTCTGAAACAGATTTCCCCAATTATTTTCCAACTTTTTTAATAAATAAGCCCCGCTTAATAAAATCAAGCGGGGCACAGATAGTGGAAATTGAAACAAATCTTTTTACTTACTCATTAAAACTAGCCTACCTGATTTAAGTCCTTTACCTGTTGCGGTCAGTGTAATTTCTCCCGGTTTATCGGTGCTTTGCACAACAGCAGTCATCATTCCGTTAAACACTTTCATTTGCGGAACATGGAAAAGTTCCAATGAAGTGGGGTCTCCGTTTGCACCGGCACGATAGGTTCCCGCACCTTTTACAGAATACTTGATGAGATGCTGCGCATCGGGACAAAGATTACCCTCTTTGTCCACCACTCTTACTGTGACAAATGACAAATCCTTGCCATCAGCCTTTATTTCATTGCGATCTGCAACCAGTTCTATATGGTCGGGCTTGCCTGCCGTATGGATTTCCTTTTCGGCCACAGCTTCCCCCTTCTCATTATAGGCAACCACTTTTACGGTTCCCGGCTCATACTTTGTATCCATCCACATCAAACGGTAGCGTTTCTGGCGTTTGAAATCTGCTATGGAAGCAGAATCCGCACTATTTTCAGCCGTTACAGTCAAATCTTTGGTACGCTTACCCTGACTCTTGCCATTGATAAACACTTCTGCCGACGGATAATTTGTATAAACAAAGATAGGAGTCACTTCTCCTTCACGTCCCGGCCATGTCCAATGAGGAAGGATATGCAGCGTTTCTTCATCTTTGTTCCAATGACTGCGATACAGATAGTAACGGTCTTTGGGCAATCCGGCCAAGTCGATGATACCGAACAAAGAAGAATGGCTGGGCCAATCAGTATAATAAGGAGTCGGTTCGCCCAAATAATCGAAGCCCGTCCATACAAATTCTCCGATACCCCATGCGTTATCCTCATGCCAAATCCAGTCATCCTCCGGCAAATTGGACCAACCACAATGTTCCACATCGTAAGAAGAAGACTGATGATCGTCATATTTCTTCATAGCCTGACGGACAACAGGGAATTTATAGACGCCACGCGAACTTACTGTAGAAGCTGTTTCACTACCTAGAATAATCTGCTGAGGCAATTTCTTATAGTTTTCTGGATATTTATGAGGGCGGTAATTGAAACCGGCCACATCCATCACAGCAGCCATATTATTATTTACTACAGCATCAGGCGCATCCATACCTTGTGTTACAGGACGGGTAGGATCTTCACGATGACAGATATCCTGTAACATACGCGAAAGCTTTGGTCCGTTATTGCCATTCCACTGGTCGGGTACTTCGTTACCGATGCACCACATAACAATACTCGGATTGTTACGGTAATGACGGATCAGATTAGTCAGATCCTTCTCCACCCATTCATCAAATATTTTATGATAACCGTTGGCCATCTTTGCCGATTTCCACTCGTCGAAAGACTCCACCATCAGCATCATACCCATTTCATCACAAGCCTCCACCAATTCGGGTGCCGGCATATTATGAGAAGTACGAATGGCATTACAACCCATATCTTTCAGAATACGAATCTGACGACGTATAGCGGCATCATTTACAGCACCGCCTAACGGACCCAAGTCATGATGGTTACATACCCCTTTGAATTTGGTCAGCTTTCCATTCAGGAAAAAGCCCTTGCCGGGGACAATCTCCAAAGTACGGATACCAAAGCGGGTGGTATATTCGTCTTTCAAGGTATTCCCTTCATATACTTTGGATTCAGCTGTATAAAGAACCGGAGTATCAGGACTCCACAACTCAGGATTAGCCACTGCAAACTCCTGTTCAAACAAAGTATTGTCAAAAACACTCAACTTGTTTTCCCCTGTAGCAACCACTTTGCCGTTTTTATCCTTGATCTGCGTCACAATACGGTAATTATCCTTATTAGCTCCTTCAGGGCTAACCAAAGAAGTTTTCAAAGACACTTTTGCATATTTGTCTGTCACCACAGGAGTGGTAACAGACGTCCCCCAAGCAGGAATATGCGTATCTTCATTGATTACCAGATGAACATTGCGGTACAATCCGGCCCCCGGATACCAACGTGATGATTCAGGCTCGTTTTCCAAACGGACTGCCAGTTCGTTCCTCTCACCCGGTTTCAGATAAGGGGTCGCATCCACATAAAAGGAATTATAACCGTATGGCCAATAGCCTGCCTCCTGCCCGTTCACATAGACACGGGCATGGCTCATTGCTCCGTCAAATATCAAAGTAGCCTTCTTGCCTTTTTCAAAACCGGGAGCATCAAAGTTCAGGCGATACCATCCGGTTCCTACAAATGGAAGACCTCCGGTACGGCCGGCATGTTCCAGAGCCTCTGTCTGTCCATCCTGAGTGATAGCCATTTCCTGCTTGTCGTTATTGATACTGAACGGACCATAAATCGCCCAATCATGAGGAACGGTGACGTTCTGCCATTTACTGTCATTATAACCGGGATTGGCAAATTCCGCATTATCTTCACGCGTAAATTTCCACCCTTTTTCGAAAGTCTGCTCTGTACGTACCTGCGCTTGCAAAAAAGCAAAATAACAAACAGCTCCTAACGCAGCACACAAAAATCGTTTCGTATTCATAGTTATTTCTTATTAGGATATTCTGTTACAATAAAAGTAATTTACCATACCTAGATCAAATCATCATGCGAAAACAAATATTAATTAATTTTCTTATATCCAAATATGTTCTGTTACTATAAAAGTAATTTCACCTGCCTTGATCAAATCATCATGCGAAATCAAATATTTATTAATTTTCTTATTGCCCAATCTGATTTCCTTTATATAATCCCCTTGTCCTTCTTTCTTGATAACCAATTCTTTCTTGCCCCAATAGTTAGGATCAAGCTGAACGGTCACTTTATCAAAAGTAGGAGTAGTCAATGTATATTCGGGCACACCCGGACAATCCGGATAGAATCCCATCATACTGAATATAGCCCATGCAGACATTGTACCCGTATCATCATTGCCGGGAATTCCATCCGGCTTAGTTGTGAAATACTTAGCCAACAATTCCTTCACCAATTTCTGTGTACGCCATTCTTCACCTTTGAAACGACTGAACAGGTAAGGATAGGCTATATCGGGTTCATTGGCCGGATCATAATTCCCTTCATCAAACACGCTTTGCAATTTATCAACAAATTTCTTGTCGCCCCCCATCAACTTTACCAAGCCATTGATATCATGAGGCACAAAGAAAGTGTAATTCCATGCATTACCTTCATGGAAACCGGGACTAGGTGCAAACTTAGCTCCTTCTTTCGGATCATACAATTTGCCTTCTTTAGTTATCGGACGCTAGGTTCCGAAATCCTTGCTATAATAATTTTTATAGCCCATAGAACGTTTGCGGAACAATTTCGCATCTTCTTTCTTACCTAAAGCCTCCGCCAAGGTAGAAAGTGCATAGTCGGCAACATAGTATTCCAAAGCATGAGAAACCGAATTATCATACTGACTTTCCATCGGCACATACCCTTTGGACATATAATCATCATTATCCGGACGCATCAGATTATCCTTGCCCGGAGTAGTGGCCGACTTATACATTCCCTTATAAGCTTCGTCAATGTCAAAGTCTTGCAATCCCTTCATCCAACTGTCTACCAGAACAGGAATAGAAGGGTCACCTTCCATCGTCAATGTTTCACGACCATACAATTCCCATTTCGGGAGCCGACCGTGTTCCTTGTACATGCCCAGCATGGTGTGAATCATATATTTCGTGAACCATCCGTGTTCCTTGTACATGCCCATCATGGTGTGAATCATATCCATCTGACGCTCCGGATATACCAAAGTCATCAACTGGTGATAGTTACGATAAGTATCCCACAATGAGAATACCGTGTAACGGTTACGGTTGGTGGTCAAAATCTTATCTCCCTCCATTTGTGGATATTGTCCGCTTACATCCTGCAAAATATTCGGATGAACCATCGTGTGATACATAGCGGTATAGAATACTCCTTTTTGCTCTTCCGTTCCACCTTCCACTTTGATACGGGAAAGATCATCGTTCCATTTCTTACGGGCTTCCGCACGCAGTTTGTCGAATGTTGTACCGAAAGGCTGTTCTTTTTCCAGATTCAAACGGGCATTCTCTATGCTGACAAAAGACACGCCCATACTGACTTCAATCACTTCTTCCGCCGTGGTATCGTAAGTAAACCACACTCCTATATCATCTCCGCTTATTTCTTTTGTATAAGCAGTATAGAGTTTGTATTTACCGGCTGTATCGTCCCATTGCGCCTCCACACCCATCGGACGCATCATTTTCCAATAACCGCGTTTTGCCGGTACTTTGTTGATACGCATTACAAAATAGATAGGAAATACCGCCTGAGGATTATAACAGAAAGTTCCCAACAATTTGGTACCTTCAATCTCACGGTCGTTTACAAAACGAACGGTAGCACCACTCTCATTGGTCAATCCCTCTCCCAGATTCAACAAGATATTGCTTTGTCCGGCAGGAAAAGTAAAGCGTGCCATACTGGTACGTGGAGTGGCAGTCAGTTCACATTTCACATTGTATTTATCCAGTATATTGGTATAATAACCCGGATTTGCAGTTTCACCTTGATAGAAGCTTCCATAATTATGATAATCCACATCCAGTTTGCCGGTGGTAGGCATTAATAACAATGATCCCAATTCCGGACAGCCTACCCCGCTAAGATTAACGTGCGCAAAGCCGGTAAGATATTTATTATTGAATTCGTATGGAGTGGACCACCATTGCTTGTCTTTATCCTTATCCCCTTCGGGAACCCCCATCACATTGAAAGGAGTCACCGACATCATTCCATGAGGGGTTAATGCTCCGGGGTTTGTCGTACCGTAATTAGTAGTACCCACAAAAGGGTTTACATAATCTACCGGCTCTTTCTGTGCTGCCGCAGAAAAAACTGAGATACAAGCCAGAACAGCCGATAACAAAATTTGTTTCTTCATGCTATTTGTTGTTTATATAAGTTCTATTATTTCACTACAATTTCATCTGTAAACAAGAAACCTCCGAATTCGCCCGAAGATGCCTGATAACGTATGTAACGTGCTTTGGCATTTCCTTCCCAACCAAAGTTGATGAAAGTCACTTTGTCATCCTTCACTACTTTATGCTCCATGCGCTTCAGATCCGTAAACTCCTTACCATCATTGGAAACGGAAATGATCACTACTGGAGGCATAAAGCCTACCAAAGTTGGTGAAAGTCACCTTGTCATCCTTCACTACTTTGTGTTCCATGCGCTTCAGTTCCGTAAACTCCTTACCATCATTAGAAACGGAAATGATTACTTCTGAAGGCATAAAGACTTCAGGTCCACACACCTGCATAAAGTCTGCTCCAACAGAATGAATTTCTGTTTCTTTTTCCATATCAATGGTCACATCCATTCTTTTCTTGTCTATAAAACCTTGCCAACGCCTGTCACCATAAGTCCAGCCTCCGATCACACCATCTACCAAGGCACAGTCACCACCGGCCGAATAGCCGGGATAATAAGCGGCATCCGGTCCGTAAGCCACTTTCTTACCTACTGCCAAATGTTGTACGGGCTGATCCGCTCCCGGACGATATCCTATCTCATTTTTCAAATCAAAAGGATGGTATCCTTCAGCTTTCAATGCCTCTACCTCTTTCAATGCACGAACATGAAAATCATCATAGTTCTTCACAGAAGGGGCACTCCAAGCAACTTCCGCCAAGGCAAGAATACGAGGATAAATCATCATTTCCGCATGTTCCGGAGTCGGAATATATTCTGTGAATAAATTAGCTTGTACTCCATACACCAACTGGACTTTATCCGCACTCAAAGTATCGGGTACAGGATTAAATGAATAAACTTTGGACAAAGGCAGATAGCCTCCTATTGCTTCCGGCTGGGAATCAGGAGCATCCTGATAAGAATCAAAATAGCAGAACTCACCCGGACTCATAATAGCCATGTGGCCGGAATCAACCGCTTTCATTCCCCCTTCCGTGCCACGCCATGACATGACAGTGGCATTAGGTGCCAAACCACCTTCCAATATTTCATCCCAACACAATAATTTACGTCCGTGGGCAATCAAAAAGACCTCAATTCGATGAATCAGAAAACACTGTAACTCGATCACATCTTTCAATCCTTCAAAAAGACCTCAATACGATGAATCAGATAACTCTGTAACTCGTTCACATCTTTCAAGCCTTCTTTTTTCATACGTGCCTGGCACAGTTTGCAAGTGGGCCATGAGGCTTTACCTGCCTCATCCCCTCCTATATGAATATATTCGGACGGGAAAAGTTCCATTACCTCTGTCAGCACATTTTCCAGAAACTCAAAAGTCTTTTCATTACCGACACAGAAATCGGCTTGTTTGTAAGGTTCGTGTGTACAAGACAACTCAGGATAAGCAGTCAGTACTTCTTCCGAATGCGCAGGCATCTCTATCTCAGGAATAACAGTAATAAAACGTTCCTGAGCGTATGCCACCAGTTCGCGGATATCATCTTGAGTATAATAACCTCCGTGAGCATCTTTACTGCCTTCTTCTTCATACCGTCGTCCGTTATTCCACCATTCTTTCCAGGTAGGAAACTCACGCCATGCCGCAAATTCTGTCAGACGGGGATATTTTTTTATTTCAAGACGCCAGCCCGCAGCGTCAGTAAGATGCAGATGCAGACGGTTCAATTTATAATATGCCAAAGCATCCATCTGCTTTTTTATAAATTCCTTATCGAAGAAATGACGGGAAACATCCATCATAAAGCCACGATAAGCAAAACGGGGTTCATCTGTAATGACTCCTGCCGGCAATCCTTTTTCATCAACCATTTGCAGCATAGTCTGAACTCCATAGAACAATCCTGCCCCGGAAGTTGCACGAATAAGTACCTGATCAGGAGTTACCGTCAGAACATATCCCTCGGAAGAGTTTACCTCCGGCAGTTCCGCCACTTGTTTCAAGACAACATTATGTCCCTCTTCTGCTATTACCGGTTTCAAATTCATGGAAGAAGCCACCAGATAATCTTCCAAAATCTTCTTGTCCCCCTCAGACGCATCTATATATAACCCTGTTTCCGAATTCAATGAAAACACTTCCTGCTGTAATTCCACCTTTAATGGTGCGGGAATAACAGAAAGTGTGCGTTGCTCTTCTTTCGTGCAACTTGCAAACAGCAAGCCCAATGCAACTTCCGCCAATATAATCAATCTTCTCATCTTCTCTTTTCTATAATTCTATTAATTTCATTAGTACGAATGCCCGGTTTCAATTCTCCATTAATAATGTAATGAAATCCGTCCTGCGAAACTATTACAGCTCCGGCACGCGCACCTTGTTCATATTCGCCTAATGTAGTCCATTTATCCGTCTGCGGATGATAGAGCAGCAGGTTTCTATTAAACCGATACCACTCTACAGGATGTGACAAATATTCTTTTCCCGCATAAATACCTTGCAGAGCTTTTAAGAATATATCCTTATCAACTCCTCCGGCACACAATATCATACCCTCGCCAAAAGAGGTTCCCATACCACCACCTAAAGAGATCTCATTACCATCCGCATCATACAGGAAGGCAACCGAAGACCCCCATTCCACCACCTAAAGAGATCTCATTACCTTCCGCATCATACGGGGTGGCAACCGATGACCATTCTTTCGTTTCCGGAGAATACATATATCCATCTACCGACAAAGAAGCCTGATGCCCTTCAACAGCCGGGGCAAATCCCCCCCACACATAAAGTTTTCCATCTTGTGCCACGCAAACAGGTTGTACTCTGGGTTCACCCGGAATATCTGTTTCTCTTTTCCATCCTCCAGACAAATCCGACAGATCAAGCATGTACATGGCCGAGGATGGAATGCCATTTACATTTCCACCGACAATATATAGTGAATGTCCTACTAATGCACCTGCCATATTATCCATAGTTACAGGCAAAGAGGGCAAAGTTTCTCTTTTCAAGGTGTCTTTTTGCAAAGATAAAAGAAAAACATCAGACAAGCTGTGTGTTGCCGTAGTCCCTCCAACACAAATTAACCCTTTTTCAGTAGAAATAGTGACTCCATAAGCTGCTGCCTGAGGCAGTTGGCCTATTTTTTTCCACTCAAAAGCCGTATCATTTGACAAAGGGGCGATATATATATCCCGATAATAAGCTTTTTTTCCTCCATCGGCTACCGGTATATCAGGGAAATTACAACCTCCGGCTATCAGCAAATTTCCTTCAATCACTCCCGCATATAATGCAGAAACTCCCTTAAGAAAACCGGTATTCTCTGTAGGGAACCCATGCATTTTCTCAAGAGATATTTCAGAAGCATCCGATTGACCGCTACAAGCAGCCATTGTCATCATGCCCAGTATCGCATAAACGCCATATATTATTTTTCTGATCATGTTTTCATGGTGAAGCAAATAATAAAAAGTGTGCCAAAAGCAAATCAGCCATCCCGCTTGCCCCAGAAACGGATTGCACCAACGCAAACACAACATTCCTTACGCATATGGACGGAGGCATTCCACCTCACGCCCAACGGTACTCTATCACACTTTTGGCACACAGTCATTATTTGAATATAACTATCAATTTAATGAAATTTCATCAACAAACAAGAAAGCCGGATTTCCTTTGCCACCGTGCCAAGCAGGAATGCTATGTTCCGCTAAAGCGGTCACTTTCACATAACGGGCAGTCACCGGATCGAAAGTCAACGTATGGTTGAACACTCCATTCTTGTCATCCTGCTTCATTGCCGGATATTTTTCTGAAGTAATTTCCTTAAAGTTCTTTCCGTCTTCGGATACAGCTACAGAAAAAGCACGGGCATCAAACACCCAGTCACCTTTTTCCACACAAGTAGAAATAGAAGCGCTGCTGATTTCTGTCGGTTGCTGCATATCAATAACTGCTTCCATATCATTTTTATAGAAAGCAATCCAACGGCCCGTCTTATAGTTACCGTTACCTTTCAATCCGTCCACCAAAGTGGGAGCTCCTTTGAATTCATATTGCTTGTTTACCGGTTGCAACATAGTGACAGGTTTCATACTAGCCTTGTTAAAAGCAATTTCCTCTGTAACCACGCGGCTATTTCCTGCAGGACGTACAGTAATCGCTTTAAAAGTACAATTCTGTTTCAATTTCAATGTTTCCGTATACAACTGGGAAGCAGCGGAAGGTTCCGTTCCATCCAAAGTGTAATAGATAGGACTATTATCAATAGTAGACAAAGTAACATCCAGCGTACCATCTTTCGGATTAGGAGTAAATACAGCATTTACATCAAAGACATGCTTGGCATAATTATATTTATAAACATCATAAATATCTACCAACTGAGGCAAACGCTTCAAGAAACCTTCATAGTTTTTCTTTTCCGGCATGGTCCACTGAATTTCAGACAAAGCAGCCTTACGGGGTAATTCTTAACCTGACTGTAGGTAGGAATGATTTCAGCCCATAAGTTGGCCTGTACGCCAATGATGTATTTCTGCTCTTCCGGAGTCAGATCAGCCGGCATCGGCTCATAGTTATATACTGTTTCAACGGGTACATATCCACCAATAGCCTCAGGTTCATTAGCAATATCCTTGGTTTGGTAATAGTCGAAATACAAATAAGTATTAGGAGTCATAATTACATCATGTTTCTGTTTTGCGGCTTCAATACCTCCGGCAACACCACGCCATGACATTACAGTGGCATTGGGAGCCAATCCGCCTTCCAGAATTTCATCCCAACCGATAATCTGACGTCCGTGTCCGTTCAGGAACTTCTCTGCATGATTGATAATGAAACTCTGCAATCTTTCCTCGGCAGAATGATTCTTGTCAGACTTAAGACCTAAAGCCTTGATACGAGCCTGGCACTTTGGACATTTTGCCCACCGTGCCTTAGTGCAATCGTCACCCCCTGCATGAATATTTTCGGACGCGAACATCTGAAGAATTTCCGCTAATTCTGACGGGAAAATCTGAATAATTTCCCCTAATACATCTTCAATGAATTTCAAGGTTTCATCATTTCCTGCGCAAAGCACATCTTCTGATACCCCCCAGATTTTCCATACTTCGTACGGACCACCAGTACAGCCCAAGTTAGGATATGCAGCCAAAGCAGCCTGCATGTGTCCCGGCATATCAATTTCCGGTATAACCGTAATATGACGTTCGGCAGCATAAGCTACAATTTCTTTTGCTTCTTCCTGTGTGAAGAATCCACCATAAGGCTTGCCATCATATTTTCCCGAGTTATGTCCGATAACCGTTTCCGCTCTTTTAGAACCTATTTCAGTCAGTTCAGGACGACTCTTGATTTCGATTCTCCATCCCTGGTCTTCAGACAAATGCCAGTGGAAACGGTTGATGTTGTGCAAAGCCAGCATATCAATAAAACGCTTTACTGAATCTACCGGGAAAAAATGACGTGACACATCCAACATTGCACCACGATAAGAGAAACGAGGATAGTCATTGATTTCAACCGCCGGTAAAGCGATATCCACTCCTTGTGCTACCGGAATAGATTTACGCAACGTCTGGATGCCATAAAATACTCCGGCTTCCGTAGGTCCTGAAATAACCACTTGGTCGCTGGTTACCTTTAACTGGTATCCTTCAGGATTTTCAGCATTTCCACCTAATTGCAGGATTATTCCTTTGCCGTCTGTACCGGCTTGTACAGCCAATGACTTTCCGGTAAGATCTTTGATATAACTTGCCAAAAATTCAGCGTTCTTTTGCATTTTTTCATTGCCTTCCGGATACATTATCTTAGTTCCATTTGACAAAATAAACGGAGCAGCCTGATCCATTACCGAAATTTCCTGCGGTAACGGAATTATCTGATAATTTGCTTCTTTCACTTCTGTGTTACAGGATAAAAGCATAAAACCTGCCATTGTCAGCCCTGCAAGGCCCATTAAAGTTTTCATAATAGATATTAATTAATTAGTTAGTATCACTTAATTGCTTGATAGTTATATCAACCTTTTCATTCTTCTTCAGTTTATCTGAAGTAATAATCACTTTCTTTGTCTGTCCCGGCAACAAGTCAAAGAAGTTGTCAGTAAATCTCGCACCTTGAACAGGAATCTCTATGAACACATCCCTAGCCAGCTGTCTGGCAGACAGAGTCACTTCATATTTTCCATCCATCGGCTTCACTTTATAGCGGATCTCAGTCTTCGGAAGCTCCTGATCTTTTGCGTGGTTAAAGTAATAAATTTCTTCGGATAAAACCTCACCTTTCTTATTTTTTAATGTCATTAGAAGAAAAGTATTTTGAGGACTTGTTGTTATACCCGCATAAGGTTCCTTATAATATAAGGTGGAAGCATTGGCCGGAACCTCACCCTTGATACTCTTTTTAGTCAGAACTTTTCCATTAAAATCCATCACACGCAACAATAAAGTCACCTCTTTATCCGCTTCCCGCTTGTCCGACGTACCATAAATATTCAACTCCTCCCCTTCCTTGACAGCATCTACCAAAACCGCAGCATAAGCTCATTTAGCCAGATAATAAAATTCAAATCCTCCCCTACCTTGACAGCATCTACCAATACCGGAGCAAAAGCTCTTTTTGCCTGATAATGCAACGCTTTCCAATTGCCATAATAATCAATGCTCGACCAGGAAACGACCGGCCAGCTGTCATTCAGCTGCCAATATAAAGTCCCCATACAATAGGGACGGTTACGACGATGGGCTTCCAAACCCTGGCGCACTCCTACCCCCTGCAAAACCAAACCCATATAAACCAACTGATCGAAATCTTCAGGCACTTTATAATACAGTCCCATAGTCTTCTTGATGAGGAAATTACCGATAGTGGCTTTTTGATGAGCATTCATCACCTCCGATTCCAATGCATAATCTTCCGGTGAGGCAAAAGTAGCAATCGTCTTCATTTCAGGAAATGCCTGAAAACCAAACTCACTCATAAAACGCGGAATTTCCGTATCCAGACTTTCAAACGGTTTCTGACCATACCAGATACCCCAATTATGGCTGTCTGCAATCTTCCAACTTTCGGGACGTCCCCAATTGGCCTCGTACGGAGAACCATGCATATAGAAACGGTCCGGATCAAGTTCAGCTACTTTACGAGGCAACAACTCACGGAAAAGTTTGTCATAGCCCTGCTTCATTCCTTCCATAATACCGGGATCAGTGTATTTCTTATCCCATCCCCAGTAGCGCATACCTTCATAAATTTCATTGTTTCCACACCACATAGCCAGACTGGCATGGTTCCGTAAACGCTTGATATTATATTCCGCCTCGGCCTCTACCCGTTTCATAAAAGCAGGATCGGACGGATAAGTAGTGCAGGCAAAAATAAAATCCTGCCAAACTAAAATTCCATTCTCGTCCGCCGCCTGATAAAAAGCATCATCCTCATAAATTCCTCCACCCCATACACGAATCATATTCATATTGGCATCTTTCACATCCTTGAACAACTGGCGGTAACGTTCTTCAGTAATGTTAGGCAGCAAAGCATCATCCGGGATAAAATTCGCGCCTTTGGCAAACATAGGTTCACCATTGACTACAAAATAGAAGGATTCTCCCTGATCGTCTTTTTCTTTCACCACCTTTATTGTACGGAGTCCGATACGCTCTTTTTGAGAAGCTATCACTTTACCATCCACCTTTATTACGGCTTCAAAGTCATACAATGCAGGTTCCCCCCAACCATTAGGCATCCATAAATGAGGCTGCCGTATCTCTATGGGAAGAAGAATATGGTTTGTTCCCGGCTGCAATGTCACCTCTTTCTGTTCGGTTACCTTTTCACCCTCCTTATAAGAATAAGCAACGGTTACTTCCGCTTTCTGAGGAGTTGCAGAAACACTGTTTACAGTCAGGCGGTTTTCAACTTTCGCCAGATCTTTTGTTACCGAAGCCTGACGTACATAGTAATCATCAATGCGTGCCACATCATAGAAAGTCAGTGTCACAGGCCGCCAGATACCACTGGTTACCAAGCGGATTCCCCAATCCCAGCCATAACTGTAAGGCGCTTTACGGCTATAGATACTAACCCGTTTATCACTATGATCATTATCAGCAGGATAATCAAAACCATTGGTTTCCCATTGGTGTAAAGTTTGCTTGACAGGTGATTGAAACAGAATAGATACTGACCCGCTTATCACTATGGTCATTATCAGCAGGATAATCAAAGCCATTGGTTTCCCATTGGGGCAACGTTTGCTTGACAGGTGAATGAAACAGAATCTGCAAATGGTTTTCTCCCTTCCGCAACACCTCTTTTACCGGAAGAGTATAGCCGACAAACATATTGTCCGTACGTTCCAACAAAGAGCCGTTCAGGTAAATATCCGCATACGTATCCAACCCTTCCAAAATCAACAAGGCAGCATCCCGCGAGAGTTGCTCATCCGTCACATTAAAAGTAGTTTTATAGACCCAGTCCTCATTCTCCACCCACTGCACTTTTTGCTCATTCATCCCATAAAATGGATTGGGCAGCTTATTATGAGAAATCAAATCCTGATGTACCGTTCCGGGCACCGTAGCCGGCAACCATTCGTTCCGGCCGACCTGGGCGAACTCCCATCCCTTATCAAGACTCAGACTCTCTGATTTCTTATACTCCTTTGCACTGAGCATCATCGGAAAGCATCCTAACATCATCAAAACTTTTAATGTTTTCTTCATCTTACCTATCTTTATTAATTTATATACTATTCAGCCCGGAATGTGGATGCAGGCAAACCGGCGCCATTTACCAGATTGGCACGGGTAAATGGCTGCCATCCGTAACGAACCGTTTCCGGCTCTTTCACCTTGTCACTCCATACTTTTATTTTACCGTTTTCAACAACAGCCTGTGCCGGATAAAATAATCCATCATCACCTGCCACTTCGAATGTACGAAGCGGTTTCCCATCCGAAGTGGACAACCCCTCCGCATAATCAAAAGAAATATAAGCCGCACCTCCACTAAATACGACTGATTTATAAAGCGGTCCCGAAGGAATGACATTTTTATATCCGTATGTTTTATTCAAAGCCCATGCAGCCAACCGTTCACCGACTTCTCTTTTCTGTTTGGGGTGTACGTCCAATGAGTCTCCCCTATCTGAACTGACAGCCATACCGGTATGAGGAATCTCCGCCATCAAACGACGCTGGCTATCACGGAACCAAGTCCATGACGGACGGTCTATACTAGACAATTGGACAAAATAGAATGGAAGTTCCGCATCCCCCCAATTCTTGCGCCAACTTTCCACCAACAATCTGAACAACCTTTCATGAGCCTCCCGATTATGGGCATTAGACTCACCCTGATACCAAATAAAGCCTTTGACCGGAAACTGTTCCAAAGGACGGATACCCGATTCATACAAATAACAAGGCTCATAAGGATGGCGTTGCAATTTATTGGAAGACTGCTTTACATTCAAGGCAGCACGCCCACGCACCCAGTCTTGGATAAAATCATTCTGCATCCAATTACGTAAGATAGCCGGGAAACGATATTCCAATGTACTACGGTCTATCCATGCTTCAGTAGGAGATCCGCCAATGGCATTGCAAATCAGTCCTACAGGGACTTGCAAACTATCCTGCAATTTCTTTCCGAAATAGTAAGCCACCGCCGAGAAATTACCGGCTGTTTCAGGCGAACAAACTGTCCACCGTGTATCCTTATAATATTGCAGATGATTCAATGAATCGAGTACCGAAGCATCCCACTCCACCGCATCCGTACGCCAACGGGCTTTCATATCATATAAACGGATATTGCTATTTGCAGCTTGAGGAACATCTTGTGCGGCAGTCGCACTCCAATTCAGATAAAACTCCATATTCGATTGTCCGGAACAGAGCCACACTTCTCCCGCCAACACATTTTCAAAGACCAGTTTCCGTTTTTCTGTAGAAACAGTCAGCGTATATGGCCCGCCCGCCTTCAATGGCCGGACATCCACCGCCCACTTTCCATCTGCTCCCGTCACAGCCTGAAGTTGCTGCCTGTCTATGGAAACAGTTACTTTCTCACCGGCATCCGCTTTTCCCTGAATAGTCAGCAGACGTCCATGCTGCAATACCATATTGTCCGTATAAATTTCCGGCATTTGCAAACCGCCAAAATCACCGGTTATGCCTTCATACACCGTTTTTGCCAGGACAGCCGCACCTTCCTTATCAGGATGGACAGCATCGGGCAACATAAAAGGATATGGATATAAAGGTGCATGAAAATCTATCAACTGTACTTGTGCGTATTTCGCTATCGTTTCTATAGCCAGCTGAATCTCATCATGCCAATCGCGTGTGCCGGACTCAAACCGCGGATGGCGGTCGGCAATCGGAGTCAGACGGGCAATCAAAATACGACATTCAGGATTCGCCACTCTGAACGAATCAATCAGTGCACGATAATCCGCTATAAAAAAATCACGGTAATTGGGCCAATCACGCGGATCTGTATCATTCACTCCTAAATGAATAACCACTACATCACCGGCAAAAGCCAATGCATCCTTAAACTCTTTCTGTTGCATAAAAGGCCGGGGTCCCTTGTTCAGCAACTTAGCTCCCGGCTTTCCAAAACGCACCACCGTATACCCTTCACCCAACATTTGATGTAAC
>ENA-ORIN01000077-ORIN01000077.1-human-gut-metagenome-genome-assembly--contig:-NODE-77-length-19266-cov-6.55041_pt1 | contig 19266 bp, 20 predicted proteins | sample MGYA00243031_ERZ508748 | MGnify/ENA primary metagenome ERZ508748 (study PRJEB26277, sample SAMN04329839) | human gut metagenome | biome: human-associated habitat | host: Homo sapiens | place: USA...
TATGGTTCTCAAAACAGCTTATTTTCAATCTATATAAGTCATTTTCTATCAGAAAATTATAGGTTTTTACTGTATAACTATCTGATAATCATATAGTTAGCTATTTGCCGATGCAAAAGTGCTGAAATATATTCTGTAATACCATATCATTTGTCACTTCTCCCGCAATATCGCTCAAGTGGAAAATACAATCCCGAATATCTTGTGATATGAAATCACCGGAAATATTATTAGTCAGACCCTCTTGCACTCGATGGATAGCTTCTAATGCATTGTTTAATGCCTCATAATGGCGTACATTAGTAACTATAACATCATTTTGCGTAATTGTAGGAAGATGGGCAGATGTTATTAGCATTCGTTGAAGTTCTTCGATATGTTCTCTTTTTTTTGCGGATAGGGTGATTGACTGTACATTATCAGGAAAATTGTCAGGAATACTATTCTGTATATTATCCACTAAATCGGCTTTGTTATAAACAAGGATAAGCTGCTTTCTTTCACAACGGGGAAGGAGTTGACCGGCCAACTGTGTTATTTGAGCTTGGGCATTCGTAGCATCAATCATCCAAAGGACAATTTCTGCTTGATCCAACTTTTGGAAAGTGCGTTCGATACCGAGGCTTTCAATTGTATCGCTAGTTTCACGAATACCTGCTGTGTCGATGAATCTGAAAGTAATGCCATCTATATTGACAGTATCTTCTATTATATCCCGTGTAGTGCCATGAATGTCGCTAACAATAGCTTTGTCTTCATTAAGTAAGACATTGAGCAATGTAGACTTTCCTGCATTCGTTTCACCGATAATGGCTACAGGAACGCCGTTTTTGATGGCGTTACCTACGTTGAATGAATTAACCAAACGAGCTATGACTTTCTCTATGTTGTTCGCTAGTTGGCAAAGTTCGGAGCGGTCGGCAAATTCCAGTTCCTCGTGATCGCTGAAATCCAATTCCAATTCGATGAGTGAGGTGAAATGGAGTAATTGGTCACGTAAGGTAGCAAGTTCCTTACTGAAACCGCCCCGCATTTGGCTCATGGCAAGACGGTGGGTCGCTGCAGACGATGAGGCAATCAGATCGGCAACTGCTTCTGCTTGACTCAGGTCCATTTTCCCATTTAGAAATGCACGCTGGGTATATTCGCCTGGGGCAGCCATGCGACAACCATTCTTGATGAGTAGTTGTAATACTTTCTGAAGAATATAGGCAGAACCGTGGCAAGTGATTTCCGTACTGTTCTCACCAGTATAGGAGTGAGGAGCACGAAACAGACTAACGAGTACTTCATCTATAACTTCAGAGCCGTCATAAATCCGTCCAAAAGTAAGTGTGTAAGGCTTGCTGTCCCCTAACTCTCTATTAGTAGCGGCAGGAGTAAAAATACAAGATGTGATTTCGATAGCTTCCGGTCCGGAAACGCGAATACATCCAATAGCCCCGCCCTGGGCGGTAGCTATGGCGCAGATAGTATCTTGGTTCATTATTTACAGCTTGTTTTATGACGCAAAGATAGTGCTTTCTCCTGATTTTATATCCGATAAGATATTTAAATACGTTCGAGTACTTTAAGAATAAGATGGTCAATTGTATTTTTATATCCGGTGTTGGCTTCTTTAATTAATCGGTTGGCAATTACCATGCAGACAGTCATGGCTTTATGCCCCATCAAACGACTGAGGCCGGCCAGTGCGGAACTTTCCATTTCGAAATTGGTAATCTTATAACCGTTGTATTCGAATTGCTCGATTTTTTCGTTCTGATGCGGGTCTGCCAGGGGAACACGCAGTTCACGTCCTTGCGGACCGAAGAAACCGCCGGCAGCGATGGTGACGCCTCGTACCATATCATCTCCCGCTATACGGTCTATCAATTCGGCATTGGCATCAATTACGTAAGGGGCGGGAGCACACATGTTTCCCGACCATCCCATGTGGTTGAGGAAAGCGCGTTCAAAGGGCAGATCGCAAACTGCATTACGTCCGGCATAGAAGTTCAGCAGGCCGTCGAAACCAATGGATTTGGCAGAACATATAAAAGTTCCTACGGGCGTGTAAGGTTGCAAACCGCCACACGTACCGATACGGACCAGTTCCAATTGACGCAGTTGGGGCTTTTCCTCTCTCGTCTGGAAGTCGATGTTAGCGAGTGCGTCCAATTCGTTCATAACAATATCAATGTTATCGCAACCGATACCAGTGGAAACAACGGTGATTCGTTTACCTTTATAAGTACCTGTAATTGTCTTGAATTCGCGGCTCTCCACTTCACATTCTTTATTCTCGAAATGTGAAGCAACCAATGCTACCCGGCCGGGGTCACCTACGAGGATTACTTTATCTGCCAGCCATTCAGGCTTTACGTGTAAATGGAACACGGAACCGTCTTCGTTAATAATAAGTTCTGAAGATGCAAAATACTTTTTCATGTTACGAGGTATTATAAGTTCGTTTATATAGGTAACTTTACCGGTTTATTTGCTTAATGGCTGGTTGGATGTACCGGTTACCGGTTTGGCAATGTTCTCGCGCATCGAAGTGTCGGCCTCGATGTTTTTCATCCGGTAATAATCCATTATGCCCAGATTGCCGCTGCGGAAAGCTTCTGCCATAGCCTTAGGTACTTCAGCTTCGGCTTCGATAACTTTAGCGCGTGCTTCCTGTGCTTTGGCTTTCATTTCCTGCTCGCTGGCAACGGCCATGGCACGGCGCTCTTCGGCTTTTGCTTGAGCGATATTTTTGTCCGCATTTGCTTGGTCTATCTGTAAAGCTGCACCGATGTTCTTGCCTATGTCGATGTCGGCAATATCAATAGACAGGATCTCAAAAGCCGTACCGGCATCCAATCCTTTGCGAAGCACTAATTTGGAAATGGAGTCGGGATTTTCCAAAACCGATTTATGGTTTTCGGAAGAACCGATAGACGATACGATACCTTCACCTACACGGGCAAGGATTGTATCTTCTCCAGCACCACCTACCAACTGACGGATATTGGCACGTACGGTTACACGGGCTTTGGCAATCAACTGGATACCGTCTTTTGCCACGGCTGTGACGGGCGGGGTATCAATCACCTTTGGGTTTACTGACATTTGGACTGCCTCAAACACATCGCGTCCGGCAAGGTCAATGGCGGTGGCCATTTGAAAAGGCAATTCGATGTTGGCTTTCGAAGCGGATACCAAAGCATGCACTACTTTCTCAACGTGTCCGCCCGCCAGATAGTGTGCCTCCAGTTCATCGCGGGTGATGTTGCTCAAGCCGGCTTTATGTGCTGCAATCAGGCCAGGCACAATAATATAGGGCGGCACGTTACGAATACGCATCAGAAACAGTTGAACCAGAGATATGTTGACTCCTGAGACTTTGGCAGACAGCCATAGGAAAAACGGTACATAGTGGAAAAATAGTACCAGGAAAATGATACCGCCTATGATAGTGAAGGCAGTGAGATACATTGTGCTTGGATCCATGATTTTAGTTATTAATGATTACTTATTTAATGATTTGCAATTTACGGTTTGTTTTTCTCCACAAGTATCACTCCGTCTGTAATGCGGTTTACTATAATGGGAGTTTTCTCATTCAGAAAGCCGTCTGTGGATTTTACTTCTACGATATCACCATTTATTTCGGCATACCCGATGAGGGCAAGACGGGTAGTGGTAATACCGGTATCGCCAATTTTTACTTTCTCTTCGGCACTACGGTCTACTTTTGAAGTGATGTTTTTCTTCAAAGCTATCTTATCCAGGGTTTTGGAATGCATGAACCACACTAATGAACCAACGCAGGTGATGACGGATATGGCAAGTGTGATGAATCCGGCTGTTGCTCCTAAATTGGCAAAAGCGTAGTAGTTGGCATAAATGATGCAACCACCTGCCAAAAATCCGGCAATGCTGATGCCTGGTATGATGAATAGCTCTACGAGGAACAGTATAACTGCTGCAACGACTAAAATTGCGATGATGAATATGTCCATAACTGTTCTATTTAATGGTTTGCTTTTCTAATTTCCGCACTTGGATAGCAGTACGGTCTACTTCGTTTGCCAACTGTAGCACTCGTTTTTCCAAATCGAGTATAGCTGGAGCCATTTTGCTTCTTTCGTTCTGGTTGGCACGCGAATATTGGGTGCGCATATTTTCCAGTTTATTTTGTTGCTGGTTATAGCTTTCTTTCAGTTGGAGATAGTTCCTGAATTGCGCTTTTGCTTGCGGAGAGCGGAAATCGGCAGCATAATGATAGATATTCCTGTCATCAATTACAAACTCAAATTCGTGTCGTTTCTTTATTTCCGTTTTTTCCTGCATCGTTTCCTGCAGGCGTTTCCTTGCATCGGCTACCAGGCTTTCATTCGTCCAGGTATCTCTGATGGAATGGAGTTGGGCAAGCTTTATCAGTTTGTTTTTATCCATGCTTTCATAGTTGTATACTTGTTTGGATGAGGCAGGAATGAATACATATACACATACTTTGCCTTCCGGCTGATAACGATCTGATGCAAACCAGCCGAGGTTGTTGAATTCGTCTATAACGTACATATAATCATTATAAGGCGAATTGAAAGGCATGCCTACATTTTCCGGGGTCAGATAAGTGTCTGTGTTTGTATTGTAGCGTGTTACGAAAATATCGTATCCACCCATTGATGCAGGACAGTCTGCTGCATAATTGTTAGTGATGCCATCAGCCAGTACGTATGGATAACTGGCATTCATGGACTCGTTGATACTGCCGGGGAGCATATTGCCTTTGCCCCATTCGTTCATCATTTTATTGCGCGATAAGATGTTGAGCGTACTGTCTTTCTGTAACTCGCTATAATAGATTTTATTCCCTAACTCCGTTTCATATACAGTGCCGCCTTTGCTATTGGAATTTTCAAAGTAGGTATCGTACATGAACAATTTCCCGGATTCAGGACTGATTTTGTACGCTTCGAGAAAATCTTTCTTGTCTACGACAAAACTGTCGATGAAGCACACTTCTTCTACGCCTTTCAGCAGACGGAGGTTGGCTTTGCTCTTTTCCAGAAGTTTTTTGGCTTCAGCGGTCGAACGTCTTCTTTTTGTCAGTTCTGCAATATAGTCTTCGTAAGTGCCGACGGCATCTTCAAATCGGTAAACGGCATTATAAGCCTGTGCCAAATAGAGTTGTCCGCTGGTGACCCGGCGTTTTACGGCTGTTTCCAGATACTTTATAGCTTCTTCCGCTTCTCCCGTATTCAGACAACATACGCCATACCACAAATTATAATTCCCGTTATTAGGTTGTGATTTTACAAATTTCTTAAAAACGGGCTTTGCCTGTTCGTATTGTCCTTTTTCATAGAGTATTTTTGCTTGGGCAAGGGTTTGTGCTGAAGCATGTATTCCAAAGAAGCCAAACAAGAAAAGCAGTATATATTTATTCTTCATACTAAAAAATCTTTTTTAATGAGTTCAAAAATACGAATTAATCCGGAATAAAGCTCTTTTCCGTAATTCTATTATGTTAATTCTTCTTTAAATGATTCTTTTCAGTTACTTTTGCAGCCAATTTTCAACTGATTTTTATGGCACTATTTACAGAGGAAGAGAAGACATTACGGCGTATAGAGAAACGCTTTGCCAAAGGAGTGGTGGAGTACGGACTGATAGAAGAGGGCGATAAAATCCTTATCGGACTTTCCGGCGGCAAGGACTCTTTGGCGTTGGTGGAACTGTTGGCGCGCCGTTCCCGGATTCTGAAGCCACGGTTTTCGGTGGTTGCTGCCCATGTGGTAATGAGAAACATCCCTTATCAGAGCGATACGGATTACCTCAGAAGCTATGCGGAGTCGCAGGGAGTGCCTTTCGTGCTGTACGAAACGGAGTTCGATGCGAGTACGGATACCCGCAAGTCTCCTTGTTTCCTGTGTTCGTGGAACCGGCGCAAGGCTTTGTTCACTGTGGCAAAGGAACAGGGGTGTAACAAAATAGCCTTGGGGCATCACATGGATGATATTCTGGAAACGCTGCTGATGAATATTACGTATCAGGGGGCGTTCGGTTCGATGCCACCGCGGCTGGTAATGAAGAAGTTCGACATGACGATTATTCGCCCGATGTGTCTTGTGCACGAATCAGATTTGGCGGAATTGGCGGCGATAAGAAACTATCGGAAGCAGGTGAAGAATTGTCCTTACGAGTCGCAGTCGAGCCGGAGCGTGATGAAAGGTATCCTGCATCGTCTGGAAGAGATGAATCCCGAAGCCCGGTACAGTTTGTGGGGGAGCATGAGCAATGTGCAGGAAGAGTTGCTGCCCCGGAAGAATGAAGGCGGGATAAGCTGCTGACAAGTAATTTCTAATCACTAATCATTATATGAAAGCTTTTTACACCATTTTACTTTTAATTGTATCCAATGTCTTCATGACGTTTGCCTGGTACGGGCATTTGAAGTTGCAGGAGATGAAAGTTATCTCCAACTGGCCTCTCTATGCCGTTATTTTGTTCTCGTGGATGATAGCGTTGGCGGAGTATTCATTTCAGATTCCTGCCAATCGCATCGGGTTCATAGGCAATGGCGGTCCTTTTTCGTTGATGCAGCTTAAGGTTATCCAGGAAGTAGTGACGCTCATCATCTTTACAATATTCACTACCGTACTGTTTAAAGGAGAATCTCTGCATTGGAATCATTTTGCAGCTTTCGTTTGTCTGGTACTGGCGGTATATTTTGTCTTTTATAAATAGGATGAATGTGATGTCTAACGGTTGGAACCGGCAGTTTTATCAGGGGAAACTTTTTGTTTTTGCCGCCTGAACTAAAAGTTTTATGCTGATAACTAATGCGTTGGCTATTGTTTGGCTGTTGAATAAACAAGTAGGTGTACTTTCTCTTATTTCGGAGCTGTTGAACTGCTCAGCCGAAATCTGGACGATACAGAACGACACAACGTGTGACAGCTACTTGTAAGGATTTTTATCTGTCATACTTATCTGTCACGCTATAGTCTATTGTATGATAGCTTATTATCTTATTTTTGTGATAGCGTGACAGATGTTTTTAATAAAAAACTTCGCGGAGGATGAAAACCGGGACGAATCGCTATTTTACCGTCATATATTTATCCATTCCTTTCGTGTAGAACATCCGGAGTTCCCCTTTTTCATCCGCATATATGAAGCATGCGTCGAGGTCGGGGTGTGAATCGGCAAAGCGTTCGGCTTCTTCCAGGCCCATGACCATGAAAGCAGTGGCATAGGCATCTGCACTCATGCAGTCGCGGGCAATCACTGTGGCCGACAGGATACTGTGCTGCACCGGATAGCCTGTGCGCGGGTCTATAGTATGGGCATATTTTTTGCCGTCTTTGTAGTAATAGTTTCGGTAATTTCCCGAAGTGGCTATGCCCACATCGGTAACTTGCAGTATGGTCTGCAATTCCTGATTTACGGCGAGCGAGTCGTCTATCGGCTTGTTGATTCCGATGCGCCATAAACTTTTTTTCGGGTTTTCTCCGCGCACCACCACTTCGCCGCCTATATCTACCATGAAATTGCCGATGCCTTTTTTTTCCAGCAATTGCGCAATGACATCTACTGCATAGCCTTTGGCTACGGCGCTGCACGAAAGCATGATGCGGGAATCCTGTTTGATAACTTTTCCGTCGGCGGATAACGATACTTTCGGATAGCCTGTGATGTCCAGCAAGCTGTCTATCATAGCAGAGTCGGGAAATGCGCCTTTCTTAAATCCGAATCCCCATGCGTTGGCAAGCGGGGCTACCGTAATGTCAAAAGCACCTTGGGTCTCCCGGGAGATTTCCATGCTGCGGCGGAATACGTTGGTGAAGAAAGTATCGGGAATGATTTCTTCGTTCCGGTTGATGCGCGTAATCGTTGCCGTATCGTTAAACGGAGATAGAGATCCGTCAAACCGTTTAAGCTCAGCTTCTATCTCGGCTTTCAAATTGCTGTCGTACTGATAGGTTATGTTATAGACCGTTCCGAATATCAGTCCGCTGACAGTTTGATAAGGAACAGCGCGGTTGTGGCGTGCAAGTATTCCGATAGTGCCGAGGGCAAGCAGGGCAACCCATAAAAAATTACGTTGTGCTTTCTTCTCCATAATGAATGTATGATGCTGTATAAATAAATTAAGCGATCTTCTTTTTTTATCCTTCTATCAGACTGCCTTTTATCGGACAGCCTGCCGTTTCTTCGTTTTTCACTCTTCATTTAAAAGAACAAGTGCTCTATCAATATCTTCGTTCCGATAACGATGAGGATAATGCCGCCCCACAGTTCGGAACGCAGCTTGCGGGCGATGCCTCATCCGCACCGGATGCCGAACATCAATCCTGCCAGTGATAAGGCAAACGACACAAATCCAATGATGCCGATAGGGGGCAGAATGGATGCAAAGTTGCAAACTCCCAGAAAAGCGAACGAAACACCTACCGCCAAGGCATCAATGCTGGTGGCTACCGCCAATGCCGCTACTACTTTCAGCTTGGTAGGATCGAACTCGTGCCGGCAATCTTCATCCTTGAAAGATTCCATAATCATACGTCCACCCAGAAAAGCTAAAATGGCAAAAGCTATCCAATGGTCTATACTTTCAATGAGATGGCTGAAAAAACTGGCGCCTATCCAGCCAAGCAATGGCATGAGTGCCTGAAAAAAGCCGAAAGCCAATGCCATTATCAGAATCGGGCACAATTTCACACGTAATAATATAATGCCGCTGGCTATGGATACAGCAAAACAGTCCATAGCAAGCCCTATGGCAAGCAACCAGATTTCTAATCCTGTCATTATCTCTTAGAATGGTAGTTTATAAGTTATTGTATAGGTAACCCCGGTTGTGTTTCCATTGTACTTTCCGTAGCCCGGTACGTACCATGGATCACCATGCTCGGCAACAGAAGAACTTATACGGAATTTGAAACGTAACGCCCAACCCATATACAGGTCTTTCCATACATGTGCCCGTATGCCGACACAAAATTCGGCCCATTGCATCGAGCCTTTCATTCCTTTATAATTAAAAGGCAGGCTGTTTCCCCAAATGCCGTCTACCAAATTCGGATAACCCAAACTTCCCCCGTATTCAGGGTCGTTGATGCCTAACGCTTCTACATCATATTTAAAGCTCGTTGCCGCATAGCGTAGGCCAACGAGTATCATATGTCCGTGTTTTTTGTTATAAAGCGCGTTATAGTCCATACCGATACGGAAATAGGGAGCACCGGTTTTATAATGTATTCCTTTGTCGCTCCAAGTATCAGTATTGCCATATCCTAATTCTACAATCGGGAAAAAGCGATTTTTAAGATTGACATCGATAGCTACCTCACTGCTGAAAAAGTCACTCCCAAACAGTTTGCTTCCGGGTCCCCATAAATCTACACTGACAGAAATACCATTGTACAGCGGATAGTGCACTTCCTCTTTGGCCTCTTTTTTCTCCTTTTTGGGCGGAGTGTTTGCCGGCGGGGCGGAAATGTCACTGTTTTGTGCCTGTAATGGAAGAGACAGCAGCAAACAGAACGCCAGACTAATAGAATAGTTTAAGATTTTCTGCTCCATAAATTCCGGCTTCTTTATTTGCAACGCGAATAGAATCAAGACTGTGGCGACTGTATCGGACATCTGTTATGGCTTGTTTCATTTGATAACCGCAATCCATTGACAAGAAGTAAGGTGTGTTGGTTTGGTGAATAACAAGCGTATCTGTCAATGTCTTGCTGTAATGAAACACGAGTACGGTGGAGTCGGCGGTATATCTCAGTGGCAACGAGAGATCGTGCACTTTTTTTTGATTGTTGATGATGACGGAATCCGTGCCAAAGGCAGTAACCGTTAAAGAGTCTAAGGTATCATTGGATACCACTTTGGTGTCAGGATCCAATGTATATAGGTAACATTGCATCATGGCTCGCGTTGTCATTGAACAGTCCGCTTCTTCCGAACAGGATATTACTATACTGAAAACAGGGAAAAGAACAGCCCCGAACATTATAAATCTGACTAATGTTTTCATGGATAAATCATTTTCTCAATTTGGTACTTATTGCGTTCTGGTGCATTGCGGGATATCAGCTCTCCGAGAAAACCTGCCACAAATAACTGCGTGCCGATAATCATGGATGTCAGTGACAGGTAGAAATAGGGAGAATCTGTCACAAGGCGGTAGGGCATCCCTTGATTCATGTAATACAGCTTGCTGGCGCCGACAATAATGACGGCAACGAATCCGACGAAGAACATCAGCGAACCCAATATGCCAAAGAAGTGCATAGGCTTGATGCCGAAGGTGGAAAGGAACCAGAGGGATATCAAGTCCAGGTATCCGTTGAAGAAACGATTCCACCCGCCGAATTTTGTCTTGCCAAATTTCCGTGCCTGATGGCGTACGACTTTCTCGCCAATCTTCTTGAAACCGGCATTCTTTGCCAGGTAGGGGATATAGCGATGCATTTCGCCGTACACTTCTATGTTTTTTATAACATCTTTGCGATAGGCTTTCAGGCCGCAATTGAAATCGTGCAGGTTCTTTATGCCGGAAACCTTGCGTGCCGTAGCGTTGAACAGTTTTGTCGGTATGGTCTTTGACAGCGGATCGTATCTTTTTTGCTTCCAGCCGGACACCAGGTCGTAGCCATCTTCCGTAATCATGCGGTATAGTTCCGGTATTTCGTCAGGACTGTCTTGCAGGTCGGCGTCCATTGTAATCACAACATCGCCCTGGGCCTGTTCAAAACCGCAATAGAGAGCCGGTGATTTGCCATAATTGCGACGGAACTTTATTCCGCGCACTTTATCAGATTTTGTTTGTAATTGCTCTATTATTTGCCAGGAACGGTCGGTACTTCCGTCGTTAACAAAAATAACTTCATAAGAAAAGTCATGGGCTTTCATTACCCGTTCAATCCATGCAAACAATTCCGGAAGAGACTCCTCTTCATTATATAAAGGAACGACAACTGAAATATCCATTTGCTTATTTACGATTTTACTATATTATACTATACCTGATTTATTTGAAATTTGTCTGTTCTTGTCATTCCTTTTTACGCCTCATTACAAATAAGGCGGTAGGAAGCGCGAGCAATGAACCGCAAAATACATTCCATGACACCAGTTGCATGGTGATATCTATGGGAGTGAGCGATTTCACAGTCTCCAATGTTTCTTGAAACATGTTTGTATAGGCTTCTATGTCCGGTACACCGCTTTTGTTTAAGATATCAATTTGAGATTCGTAGGCATTGATAACGAAACCATGATCGATGAAACGGAAATAAATGTAGTGTGCCACTGCCGTCAGCAATGCGGCAAACATATACATGAATACTGTGAATATCCATGCATGCAAGAAACTGATACTGCCGCTGCATACAGTATTACGATACATTCGTACATAATAATAGCCCATGAAAGGGACACATAACGTGAGCCCTACGAAAAGGAAAGATAAAAACGGAATTGTCAATCCTAAAGGGAAGAGGATGAATTTTAAAATCCAATATCCTCCCAAATAGGTGCCGAACAACATTGCATATTGCATGTAACCTTTATTTTCTGCCATTTTTCTTAGAAATATGGCGCAAAGTTATAAATAATATTGGTTATAGACCCTGTATTCTTGTTAAAGTTGAAAAAAGTTAGGGGAAGGTATTGCAGATTTAAAATTTTTATCTACCTTTGCACTCGCAAAACGGGTAAGTCCTATACGGCCAGCTCCCTTCGAATCCTCCAGGGCTTGATCGCAGCAAAGGTAGTTGGTTGTAGCGGCGCGATATAGTAAGCTTACCCACCCGCCTCTTTAGCTCAGTTGGCCAGAGCACGTGATTTGTAATCTCGGGGTCGTTGGTTCGAATCCGACAAGAGGCTCAAAAAAAGAGATATATCAGCGATGATATATCTCTTTGTCTTTATGATATTTCGGTTCAGTTTGAAAACGGCACTTATTTTATTCTTTTGTATCCGTATACAGCGTTATTGCCTATCTCTTCTTCGATGCGCAACAACTGATTGTATTTAGCCATACGGTCTGAACGGCTTAAAGAACCGGTCTTGATTTGACCGCTGTTGGTGGCTACGGCAATGTCTGCAATCGTGGAATCTTCCGTTTCGCCGGAACGATGGGATGTAACGGTTGTGTAGCCATGACGGTGCGCCATTTCGATGGCATTCAGCGTTTCTGTCAGGGAGCCGATTTGATTTACCTTAATCAGTATAGAGTTTGCGCAACCTTTTTCGATACCCATGGCAAGGAAATCTACATTGGTGACAAATAGGTCGTCACCTACCAGTTGACAGCGGTTTCCGATGCGGTCGGTCAGTTTCTTCCAGCCATCCCAGTCGTTTTCGCTCATGCCGTCTTCGATAGAGTCGATAGGATATTTGTCAATCAACTCTTCCAGATAATCTACCTGCTCGTTGGCTGTACGTTTTTTGCCTTTCTCACCTTCGAATTTGCTGTAATCGTAAATGCCGTCGTGATAGAATTCGGAAGAAGCGCAGTCCATGGCAATCATCACATCCCTGCCTGGTTCGTAGCCGGCAGCCTTAATGGCAGCAATGATCGAGTCCAAAGCGTCTTCTGTGCCTGTCAAGTCGGGAGCGAAACCGCCTTCGTCGCCTACAGCAGTACTAAGTCCGCGGTCATGCAATACTTTCTTTAAGGCGTGGAACACTTCTGCGCCCATACGCAGACCTTCACGGAAAGAATTCGCCCCTACCGGACGTATCATAAATTCCTGGAAAGCGATGGGGGCATCACTGTGCGAACCGCCATTGATGATATTCATCATCGGAACAGGCATTACATATGTATTTGTTCCACCGATATAGCGATAAAGGGGGATATCAAGGTATGCCGCCGCTGCTTTGGCTACGGCAAGCGAAACCCCCAAGATTGCATTTGCACCCAGATTGGATTTGGTCTTTGTGCCGTCCAAGGCCAGCATGGTATGGTCGATACTCATTTGTTCAAGAACCGACATGCCAATCAACTTGGGAGCGATGATATTATTAATATTGTTAACGGCTTTCAGTACTCCCTTGCCACCATAACGTTTTTTATCACCGTCACGCAGTTCTAGGGCTTCATGTTCGCCAGTGGATGCACCGGAGGGTACGGAAGCGCGGCCGATAAAGCCGGACTCTAATATTACATCAACTTCTACGGTAGGGTTTCCTCTTGAATCAAGAATCTCACGTCCGATAATCTTTTCTATTTTCATCTTATTTTATTTTAAATGTAAATTCCATAGGTATAACAAGTGAAAATGGAAAATTGTTCAGTCTTTTATTACGAGTCCCAGCAGGCTTGTCAGGTCCATGGCTTGGTGGGTACTGACGATAGCTCCCCGTATATCCGGCAGATTGACGTGAATACCCTCGATATGCGAATCGCTCAAGTCAATGCCCCTGAGCGGAGTATGCGAAAATTCCGCTTCTACTAACTCGCAATTGGTAAAAGCGATGGAAGTCAACTTGCAGTCGTTGAAGTCGCTGTTGCGCAAATCGCAGGTGGTGAACTCCGCCTGATTGATTTTACTCATGGAAAAATTGAGGTATCTCGCATTGCAATCCTGCATCCTGCAATGATTCAGGATTGTTTCTGGCAGATTTGTGCCGACCAGTTTACAGGAAATGAATTCTACCCGAAAAAGAGAGCTTTCTGCAAATGATATGTTGGACAAATCGCAATGCTCGAAACGGACATCCGTAAAGTGAGTAGCTTTCAGTTTACAGTTGTTGAACTGTACATGGCTGAAAGTGCAATTGGTGATACTTTTATAAGAACAATCCATTGATTCTTCCATTTGTTTGCTGAAACATATCCCTCTGACAGTTTCTTCGGTCCTAAGCCATTCTTTGAGTGATTTGGAACTCTCGACTTGACTTTCAAAAGTGGGGGAGATGACCCGTACGGGCGGCATGCTGAAGGGTTTGCCTGTTCTCATGATTGCTGTTTTAAAAGGTCTTCCCTAAGATATTTCCGCCCCATACTGCAAATATTCCCAACAAGATACTTAATAAGGTATATAGGGCGAATAATCCGTAAAATCCTTGTTTAATCAGAATCAATCCGTCGTTGGAAAATGTGGAAAAAGTGGTGAAGCCACCACACAAGCCGGTAGTCAGCAACATTCTTACTTCTGCGGATAAGTTGAAGCGGGCGGATAAGACGTAGAACAATCCTATCAGGAAGCCTCCGATGATGTTTACGGCAAATGTAGCCCAAGGAAAGGAGTAGGGTACTATCCGTTCATGGAGTGCCATTTGCACGCAATAGCGCAATACGCTGCCTGTGCCGCCGCCAAGAAATATGGCTATCAATATTTTAGTCATAATAATTGAAGTCTGGTATTGAGTTGACAAAGATAGTGTTTTCATTCCATTTGTATTTCCGAGTGAGCGGTATTTCTTTTAAAAAACAGGTTTATAATCACTTATGCAAACGTTTGCTTTTATTTCATATCTATTTTCATTTGATAACCTTAAATCAGGAGACTTTCCTGCTTATATTTGCATCAAATAAATTATAAATCATAGCATGAGAAACATGAAAGCAATTTGCATTAAACTAACCTGCTTCCTGCTCGTACTTTCTATGGGTAGTGCAGCAATGGCCGAGGGCATCACCTCGCCCAATGGACAACTTCAATTAAACTTCTCCGTCAATTCTCAAGGTGAACCTGTTTATGAACTTTTCTACAAAGGAAAAGCTGTTATAAAGCCCTCAAAGCTGGGTTTGGAATTGAAGAATGATCCAGGACTGATGAACGGATTTACTCTGGCCGATACCCAAACGTCTACATTCGACGAAACATGGGAACCGGTGTGGGGTGAGGTGAAACAAATCCGCAACCATTATAATGAAATGGCTGTAACGCTGGACCAAAAAGCGCAAGACCGTAATATTATCATCCGTTTCCGTCTTTTCGATGATGGCCTCGGTTTCCGTTACGAGTTTCCTTTACAAAAGAATTTGAACTACTTTGTTATTAAGGAAGAACGTACCCAATTTGCCATGACGGGTGACCATAAGGCGTTTTGGATTCCGGGTGATTATGATACGCAGGAGTATGACTTTACAGAGTCCAAACTTTCTGAAATCTGCGGTCTTATGAAATCTGCCATTACCGGTAATGCGTCGCAGACACAATTCTCTCCGACAGGCGTACAGACTTCCCTTCAGATGAAAACGGCGGACGGCTTGTATATCAATCTGCACGAAGCTGCCTTGGTAGACTACTCCTGCATGCATCTGAATCTGGATGATAAAAATCTGATTTTTGAATCTTGGCTGACGCCCGATGCAGTAGGTGATAAAGGTTATATGCAAGCTCCCTGTAAATCGCCGTGGCGTACGGTGATTGTCAGTGACGATGCACGCGATATTCTTGCTTCCAAGTTGACTTTAAATTTGAACGAACCTTGCGCTTATGAAGATGTTTCTTGGATTAAACCTGTGAAATATGTAGGAGTATGGTGGGAAATGATTGCCGGTAAAAGCACTTGGGCGTATACGGATGACCTGCCTTCTGTTAAGTTGGGCGAAACGGACTATTCCAAAACAAAACCTAACGGACGTCATGGCGCCAACAATGAGAACGTGAAGAGATACATAGATTTTGCCGCTGCCCACGGCTTTGACCAGGTTCTGGTAGAAGGTTGGAACGAAGGTTGGGAAGACTGGTTCGGACACTCCAAAGATTATGTTTTCGACTTTGTGACTCCGTACCCCGATTTCGATGTGAAGATGTTGAATGCATATGCCAAGAGTAAAGGTGTTAAACTGATGATGCACCATGAGACTTCTTCTTCCGTCCGCAACTACGAACGCCACATGGACAAAGCTTACCGGTTTATGGTCGATAACGGTTATAATGCTGTGAAGAGCGGTTACGTAGGAGATATCATCCCGCGTGGCGAACATCATTACGGACAATGGATGAACAATCACTATCTTTATGCCGTAAAAAAAGCTGCCGACTATAAAATCTGTGTCAACGGCCATGAAGCCGTACGTCCTACCGGTTTGTGCCGTACTTATCCGAATCTTATCGGCAACGAATCTGCCCGTGGCACTGAATACGAAGCATTTGGCGGTAGCAAGCCGTTTCATACCACACTACTTCCGTTCAACCGTCTTATCGGCGGACCGATGGACTACACTCCGGGTATTTTTGATACAAAACTGGATTTCATGGGCGACCTGCCTCACGGACAGGTACAAACTACGCTTGCCAAGCAGTTGGCTCTTTATGTAACCCTTTACAGTCCGTTGCAAATGGCTGCCGATCTAGTGGAGAATTACGAGAAGCACATGGATGCATTCCAGTTCATCAAAGATGTAGCCGTAGATTGGGACGACAGCGAATATATTGAAGCTGAACCGGGAGATTACATTACCGTAGCCCGTAAGGCGAAAGGTACTGATAATTGGTTTGTAGGCGGCATTACAGATGAAAATGCCCGCACAGCCGGCTTTACTCTCGATTTTCTGACACCGGGCAAGCAATATGTAGCTATTCTGTATGCCGATGGTAAGGATGCCGATTACAAAGAGAATCCTACTTCCTATCAGATAAAGAAAGGTATTGTAACCAACAAAACCAAAATCTCCGTTTGGGAAGCACGTAGCGGTGGTTTCGCATTGAGCTTGATTGAAGCTACTCCGGCTGAGAAGAAGAGTGTGAAAAAATGGAAATGATTAAGGTAAAAAGAAATTCTTAATTAGGTATTGGTAACCTCCCCGCAGGACTGACTTCTTTGTTTTGGCGGGGAGTTTTTTATTATTTTTAGAGGTGGAATATATCGCTCACAAGGAAACTTCTTTGTACCTTTGTGCCCGTTAATAAAATAACTAATAACACAAGGAACTTATGGGAGGTTTTTTCGGGACAGTCGCCAAGGCAAGTTGCGTGGCGGATTTGTTTTACGGCACAGATTATAATTCGCATTTAGGGACAAAACGTGGCGGTTTGGCTACTTATGATCAGGATGAGGCTGTATTTACACGCTCCATTCATAATTTGGAAAGTACCTATTTCCGTACGAAATTTGAAGACGAACTGGATAAGTTCAAGGGAAATTCCGGCATCGGAATTATCAGTGACACAGACCCTCAACCTCTTATTTTAAATTCCCATCTCGGTCGTTTTGCCATAGTTACGGTTGCCAAGATTATGAACCTGAAAGAGTTGGAAACCGAACTTCTGGAGCAAAATATGCACTTTGCCGAATTAAGCTCCGGCAAAACCAATCAAACGGAACTTATCGCTTTGCTGCTGATACAAGGTAAGACTTTTGTAGACGGCATTGAGAATGTATACAAGCATATTAAAGGTTCATGTTCCATGCTGCTGCTGACTGAAGACGGCATTATTGCCGCCCGCGACCGTTGGGGGCGCACTCCCATTGTTATCGGTAAGAAAGATGGAGCATATGCAGCCACAAGCGAATCGAGTAGTTTCCCGAACTTGGGATATGAAATAGACCGCTATCTGGGACCGGGCGAGAGTGTCCGGCTGCATGCAGAAGGGGGGGAACAGATGCGCAAACCTAATTATGAGATGCAGATATGTTCTTTCCTATGTGTTTATTATGGCTTTCCCACTTCATGCTATGAGGGAAAGAATGTGGAAGATGTACGCTTTGTTTCCGGACTGAAAATGGGACAGACCGATACCTCGGAAGTAGATTGTACGTGCGGCATACCCGATTCCGGTGTCGGTATGGCGCTGGGATATGCCGAAGGAAAGGGAGTGCCTTATCATCGCGCCATTTCAAAATATACTCCGACTTGGCCGCGTAGTTTCACTCCCAGCAGGCAGGAAATGCGTTCGTTGGTGGCAAAGATGAAACTCATTCCCAACCGTGCCATGCTGGAAGGTAAACGCCTTCTGTTTTGTGACGATTCCATTGTCCGTGGAACTCAGTTGCGCGATAATGTAAAGGTGCTTTATGAGTATGGAGCGAAAGAAGTACATATTCGTATTGCCTGTCCGCCGTTGATATATAGCTGTCCGTTTGTTGGCTTCACAGCATCCAAAGGAGATTTGGAGTTGATTACCCGCCGTGTCATTAAGGAGTTGGAAGGTGATGAAAACAAAAATCTTGAGAAATATGCCACTACAGGTTCGCCGGAGTACGAGAAAATGGTAGAAGTTATCCGTGAGCGTTTTGGACTGTCATCATTAAAGTTCAATACGCTGGAAACATTGGTTGAGGCTATTGGTCTGCCTAAATGTAAACTTTGTACCCATTGTTTTGATGGTAGCAGTCACTTTTGATTGACAAAATAGTTATTAATGAATGAAAAAGGGTCGTGAATTGCTTGGCAGTTCACAATCCTTTTTTTAATTTTACGGCAGTAAAATAGTGATTAGGGTTTAGTGATAAGTGATTAATGCCGTTCGGATAAAAGGAGGGCGCGGTTGTAGCCTACTGACCGTTAATCGTTCATCACTAACCACTAATCGCTAATCACTAACTATAATCACTATCATCATGACTTTAGTAGAACGTTTTTTAAAGTATGTAAGTTTCGATACGCAATCGAATGAGGAAAGTGGGGTAACTCCGAGTACTCCGGGGCAAATGGTATTTGCCAGGTTCTTGAAAGAAGAATTGGAAGCTTTGGGGTTGGAAGAGATTACATTGGATGAGAACGGTTATCTGTTTGCCACTCTTCCTGCCAATATAGATAAGTCTGTACCTGTTGTCGGCTTCATTGCCCATATGGATACTAGTCCCGATATGAGCGGGAAAGATGTTTCCCCGCGCATTGTAGAGAATTATGATGGAAAGGACATTGTTCTTTGCGCAGATGAGCAAGTAGTTCTTTCTCCTGCTCGATTCCCCGAATTGCTCGACCATAAGGGAGAAGATTTGATTGTTACTAACGGAAAAACATTATTGGGTGCCGATGACAAAGCCGGTATTGCGGAGATTGTTTCGGCAGTAGCTTATCTGAAAGAACACCCTGAAATCAAACATGGTAAAATCCGTATCGGTTTCAATCCCGATGAGGAAATCGGTTTGGGTGCGCATAAATTCAATGTTGAGCAATTCGGTTGCGAATGGGCTTATACTATGGATGGCGGTGAAGTAGGCGAACTGGAGTTCGAGAACTTCAATGCGGCTTCTGCCAAGATTGTTTTCAAGGGACGCAAAGTACATCCGGGCATTGCCAAAAACAAGATGATAAATTCTATCCGCGTAGCCAATCGTTTTATTACCATGTAGCCCAGCCTCGAAGCACCGGAC
>ENA-ORIN01000088-ORIN01000088.1-human-gut-metagenome-genome-assembly--contig:-NODE-88-length-18433-cov-5.99554_pt1 | contig 18433 bp, 18 predicted proteins | sample MGYA00243031_ERZ508748 | MGnify/ENA primary metagenome ERZ508748 (study PRJEB26277, sample SAMN04329839) | human gut metagenome | biome: human-associated habitat | host: Homo sapiens | place: USA...
ATGTAATCAGTAAAAAAGGTTCCACCACTTACATTTATGTCTGGTGGCACTATTTTGGCGTTGCTGCATAACCCCATTTCACTCATTAATGTGGGTATTTCATCATCTTTTGCCCATTGAAGAGCTATAGTATAAAATGCTGTAGGGTAATTGGCTTTCAGATAGGCACCCGCATAAGCTGTAACTGCATAAGCAGTGGCATGGCTTCTATTAAAAAGATAAGAGCCGGCAACCTCAAACATGTGCCATATTGCTTCTGCATCTTCTTGGGGACACCCGTTTTCTAATGCTCCAGTCATAAACTTGTCTCGTAAGGCAAGAATCTTGTCTACTTTTTTCTTGGATATAAGCTTTACCAATTTAACGCCTTCGCCTAAACTGAACTTTCCAACTTCACGTGCAATCTGTGCTAACTGCTCTTGATAGCACAGCACGCCGTAAGTATTCTTCATAGCGTTGTAAGTTCCCCAAAGATACACAGGAGCAGCATCCCCTAACTTGCAATCCACATACTTATCTGCCGAACCAGAGTCTAATGTTGCTGGACGGAATAAGGCATTAGCTGCGATTAGATCTTCAATTTTATCAGGCTGCATACCAACTAAAAATTTAGTCATACCTTTTGAGGAAAACTGAAAGACATTTTGAGTATAGCCCTTTTGTAGCAATTGATACACTCTAGGATCGTCCAATCCGCTTTGCACTATATCCTGAAAGGTTATACCGGCATGATATTTATCATTGCAAATATTAATAACAGCTTGTAATTTTGACAGTTCCTTAATACCGAGACAGTCATTTTTTAGCAATCCTTGTTCGTCTAAAGAATATCCGTCAAATTCAGAAATTAGCATACCATCTATTTTCTTGATGGGGGTAAAATCAAAGCATTCAAGTTCTTGTCCATCTTTATAATCTGGAGTCACAAGTAGTGCAGAAGCATGAACTGAAGAAGAACGAGGCTGTCCCATCAAGGTACGAATATCTTCAATTACTTGTGGATATTCCATTATAAAACTATGTACTTTTTTATTGGTAGCAGCCATTGTAAACAGGTCTGTCCAACTCATATTGTCATCCTCAAATATAGCTGTGATATAATTAACTATATTTACCGGAACCCTGTGTACACGTGCTACGTCTTTTAATACCGCCTTTAATTTTAATGTTGTAAAAGTTCCGGCAGAGAATACACGCTGTTTGCCGTTATGATTATACCGATGTTCAATGTATTCCTTTACTTCTTGTCTCCGGTCTGATTGGAAATCGACGTCAACATCTGGAAGAGAACCACCAGGACCTTGCAAATAACCGCTGTCTACAAAACAATCTATGGCTTTCACCTTTGTTGAAGATGTTTTGTGCTTAACTGATATGACTTTCATATTTAATTAATTTAATCGTTTACCATAATAGTTGTCTTCTGCTTTATATGCCCTTTCAAAATCAATCAGGGCATATTCAGGAATAATCATTCGTTTAGTGATGAAAGCATCCGAAATGATACCCTCCAGAGTTCTACACCGGCTAAGGGCTACGTATAATTGCCCCGGACAAAAGGTACGAGATACGTGAATAGCTATTTTATCAAAGGTAAGCCCTTGGCTTTTGTGTATGGTTATTGCCCAAGCCAACGTTAAGGGAAATTGAGTGCACGAACCTATTTCTTCTTTTACAATCTCATTTTCTTTTAATATATATTGAGTATTGCTCCATGTGTGGCGCTCGAATTTTATAGTTTGACCATTATCCATACAGACTGTTACAACATTGTTTTTCAGTTCTTTTACAACCCCTAACATTCCGTTGTAATATCCTTTTTGTGCATCGTTGACTAATGACATAACTCTCGCGCCAACACGTAACTTTAAATGCAAATCACAAGGTATAGATGATTCCGGAAATTTATCTTTTATAGTTGCTTCATAAGTCTTTATATCTTGCTTACCCAATTTATCTGCATTTATTTTTTCAACTTCAGCCTTATGAGTACAAATATGGATATATTCACCATCATAGTTTTTGCTAATTTGACGATCCCTTAATTCACTCAATATCTCCAGTTCATCGGAAGTAACCTGATAGTTACGAATGTTATTGAGGATATTAATAAATTTTGGATCCGTTTGTCTGAATATTTTTGTTAGTTCTACGACATGAAATCCTGTCCGTTTAAAAACCAAAGCGTTGAAAAAGAAAAAGTCATCATAAAAGTTAGATAAAATTTTAATCTCCTGGCTTTTTGTTACTGGAGGCAATTGGAAAAGGTCTCCAAACATAACAATCTGCACACCGCCAAACGGTTCATCGCTTTCATATACCCACCTCAATTTACGGTCAACGACATCAAGTATATCGGGACGTACCATACTAATTTCATCAATGATAAGTACCTCCATTTGTAATAGCAATTCTACCTTGTATTCTGAAAATTTATTTTCAAGATGGTCGTAAGGGGTGATGGGACCAAAAGGAATACCAAACAAACTATGTAATGTAACCCCTCCAGCATTAATAGCTGCTATTCCCGTTGGGGCGGTTACCATACATTTTTTTCCAGAATGTTCAATGAGGTATTTTAAAAACGTAGTTTTTCCAGAACCAGCTTTACCGGTTATGAACACATTGTCTTGTGTATTTTGAACAAGGTTCATAACAAGTTCCATATCTTCAGTCAAAACCATATCTTCCATATTTACTTATTTCTATTTTTACATATAAAGCACAATGACACATATCTTTTTCTCTATAATCAGAACAGGGGCACTTGGTGTCTTCGCCGGTATTATGGCATGGACACATACCATTGTTCTTCTCACACATGGATAAGATTTTGTTAACCACCTTGTCGTTGGGATTAAGCTCCCATCCTACTTTTCTTAAAATTGGAATCATAATTAAATTTCATTTAGAGTAAATAAAAGATCTCGATTATCAAATTGAATATCATCATTAGCTTGTAGCTCGTCTGCATACACAACAATAGGTGCGTCTGTTCCCATGCGTTTTACAACCAATTGGGCGTCCTTATCTATTTTGTAAGTTTTATGATTTTCCAGCGTTACTTCGACATATTGATTAGAATTTATATCTTCTCCTATTACCGTTACATCAGAGGGGTATAGCCCAGCACGTTCTGGAAGTAGGAAGCGTTCAAATAGCAAATTGTACTTTATTGGGTCTATCAAGGTTATACCCAACAGATATAAAACTAAACATCCGCCAGCAGCCCCACGCCCACAACCTACTAAGATGCCGTTTTCTCTTGCCCAATTTACCGTATCGTATTGCACCAACATATAATCAACATTGTTGGTTGATTCTAAAACATATATCTCATGTTCTAACTGCTTACGGTAAATTTCTTCTTTTCCTTTAGGCACCAATTTGTTGAAGCCCTCTTTAAGCAGACTCAAAAACATCTCATGCCGATTGGCATATTTTGATTTTTCGTAATTGGTCATGTCATATTGCGGCATGAAATTACGGTCTGTTTCATATCTGGCCTTTGCCCCATTGGCTATTTGGACTGTGTTTTCACATGCCCAATTAAATATACCTTCCACATCCCATTTATCTTCATCAAATAAAGACGATATGGTCTGCCAGTGCTCGTCCAAATCTTTGAAATATTGATCGTCACTTTGTTCGTGGGCAGCACCTTCAGCTATTTTATTTAGAATAATTTTGTTTTTGGCATCATCTTTATCCAGGTAATAGCAGTCGCATATCAATACTGGAGGCAGTTCCCCCGTGTAGTATATATGGTCGAAATAATATTTAGTGGCATCTAATACTTTAATGTCAATACGCTCTGCTTTAAATTCAGATAAATCTAATTGGTAAAAACAATCGTCAAAATGCTCAAAAAACATATCAAGGCTATCCCAAACTTGTTTCAGCCAAAATGATGAATATTTACTGAACACAATTATGTTGCCAGCTCCATATTTTAAAAGGTCTTGCAGTTCAATAATTTTGTTTTCAGAATCCACGTTTATACATTTTTGTATTCTGAGTAAGTTTTGAAGCCCTTGCTGTGATTGGCAATATATTTTGGCATCTATTTTTTCGATGCCATCAGTAAATGTAAGAGAATACCCAAATATCCATTGAATTCCGGCCACTTCGCATTCTTTTTGAAGAATAAGGGTTGCTGCCATTGTATTATAATCACAAATGCCCAATGCCTTTTGACCTAAATGTTTGGTTTTTTTAATCCATTCTGTTAGTGAGAAACTGCCATTTAGTAATTCAAAAGGGGTATGTACTCCCAAATTAACAAATTCTTGATTATGAATCTGCTCTTTTCTTTTCCCTATGTATTTTAGGATTTGAAACTCAAAATCTTTCCTGATGTCATAATAATACCAGTTATCACCAAATTGAAACACAATGTAATTTATGCCCTCATCTTGCAGCGTTTGAATATTTTCCATTGTGTTGAATTTAACGTTATTGTCTGCATCGGTACGAAAAATAGACTTTATCATACCGGTATCTTCATAATACATTTTCCCGAAACCTATGATTTCAATCACGTCCTCATCTAAGATGTTGAAACACATCTTATTGTTATTTAGCCAATCTAATAAATCAGAACTCATATTTGAATCTTATTTAATTTATATTCTGTTAATGTTTTAAGCCTGAAGGCAAACGTATCGTATATCTCCCAAAAGTCCATACTATCAAAATCTTGGCTTGAATCTTCTATATCAGCAATATAGCAGTCAAAATATTCATTTAGCCGTTCTCCTGTTTTCTTTATGGCATCAACTGCATCTCCATCGTACCCTATGACAATTGTGTGTACTCTTTTTGATTGCAGTTTATATATTTGTATATCAGATATTTTCTTTCCAAAAGTGGCAACAATTGCTATATGCGTGTTATTGTATAGATTTAGTTTTCTGGTTAGGGATATAACATCAAATACCCCTTCTACAAGAATTACGGTATCGGTTTCTCCTTCGATTATAGTATCGTAATTATACAGTAACTTGACAAAATCATTTTCAGTACTGTTTCTATATCGCATGATTTGGAATTTTCCATTACGTCTTGCTTTCCTATTATACTCATCAATGTCTGTTTTATTCCAAATATGACGAGAAATATAACCAACAACATCGCCAGTATCTATAATGGGAAATATTACATAATCATCAAATTTAAAATTCATGTGACGCGTGGTGCCGACTGGGAAATATTCGTAATCATCTTCTGTAAACCCCCTTTGATTTAAATACTTGTTAAAATGAGTACGTTTGTAATATTCTGGCATTTCTACTATACAAAGAGAATCATCTATTTCTTTCTCTTCATCTCCTAAAAAAGAGAAACTATTGATATGCTTATCGCCGTTTAAATCAAATGTCTCCGTTACAATCAGATCCTGGCGGCCTATATCTGTCAATAGCTGATCTAATGTTTGAGTTGAATGCCCACATGAAAAACAATGAGCCATGAATGGCTTTTTCCTTTCGGTCGGCTTACCTATATATATACCGTATTTCCCTCCCTCGTGTCCACAGTAAGGACATTGAGGAACAATCAAATTTTTTCCGCTGCCATCAGGCTTTGCATGCAATTCAATCGAAAGTTCTTGAATTATATGCTCTTTTTCTTCTTTACTCAGTTCCATATTATGCTACCTTGGTAATATTCAAAGTTCTTTCTCTATCATAGAAGCGCTCATTCTCATAATCAGTAGCGATTTTGAACGGGTCTCCTTTTTTAAAGAAACGTGATTTAGCAACATTTAAACGCATTGTATTTTCGCGCATTTCGTTAGTACTTTGATTAAGCGTTATAAGGTGGGTAATAGGCCGAGATAACCCCTTAGCCTCCGCACAATTGTATTCTGTTAATACATTCTGCTCATCATTAAGCCAATCCCTATTTTCTATAGTTGCCTGATAAGTCACAACCATCCATACATTTTCGTCTCCTGCCAAATCCTTCAGGTCATTTGCTACAGCAACACGTTTATGCCGTTCACCATTTTCTGACCATTTTCTACCGCTGGAATCCGTCAATAGATCCATAGAGTCGATAATCACTACATCCGGTGATACTCCATATAGTTTTCTGTATTCGGTTATTCCGTTTTTTATATCGATTGTTGATACCTGGTTAGCAAATTTTGGAAAAGACTTTACTTTCAATGTGCCGGACATGGCCTTTACTTCTTGTATCATTCGTTCTATCTCCCGGTCTTTTAAAGTTCCGGTACTATATCGGTAGGAATTACAAGATACAAGTGATGCAGAATACGCATCTACCACTTCATCCTCAGAACCTTCGAGCTGGAAGTGTAGTACATTGAGGCCGTCTATTTGAGATGCGCATTTGCCTATCCAACGTGCAGCATGACTTTTTCCAACTCCTGTGGGAGCCAAAAAACACGTAAGCTGTGTACGTAAATCGCGCCCGCTATTCATTTCGTCTAAGCCGTCTATGTAAAATCTGGTGATAGGCTTTAGCTTTGCTTCTTGATTGTGCTTTTCTCGGTTACGTTTAAAGCGTGACTCAAAAGTTTCTGCTACATCAATGAAAGAGTTTGGGCGTAAAGTAAAATTATTCTGCCATTCAGCAAATGATTGGAGTAACTTGATTGCTTTGTTACGATCTTGTTTTGCATATAGTTCACCGACCTCTTTGTAAGTCTTTTGAAATTTTACTTGTCTCAAATAATTTTCAAATTGCTCTAATACAACATCCGGTTCAACACCTTCTGCACAATCCTTTATATCTTCTAATAAAGCAGACACTTCCCTGTTGATAGACACTATTTGGCTGATAATGTTTAACGTGGGAGCAGATTTGTGTTCTACGAAGTATCTACGCAAACATTCATGTAATGCTTGAAAAGCCTTATCAGGCAGATATGATTTTTGCATGTGTTCGCATACTAAGTTGCATACATAATCGTGTGCAAAGCATGCGTAATACAATTCAAACAAAAAATCTTCTGTTAATACGTTATCTTCTTTTGCCATATTCTTCGAGTCTTATTCGGTATAATTCCGGATATTTGATTGCAGTCTCTTGTTTACATTTCTCTACATTCGTACACATTTGGCATGCCGGAGAGAACGGACTCCACATTAAAGTAGATGTGGAGCAGATGACAAAACCAATATCAGTATTAATACCACGTTTTTTGGTGCATTCTTCAGAAGGCATATAAATATATTTAGCTTGAGGATGCTCCCTTTTGTTAACTAATGAATTCAGATACTCTCTGGTCAATTGGGCTTCAGATAACCATTTGTCTTCGGAATATACCTTAGACTTAGAATACATTGATAGATATTTTTGAAGAGCTGTAGGACCAAATGCTTTTGGGGCCAATGTCCGTTGATATTGGGCGTTTCTATTTTTATGAAGCTGAAACACACAATAATCTACAAGCCGTGAAATATTAAATTCTCCACCGCATATTTGTGTAAAGTCAACAATAAATTTGGATAGTTGGCGTTGGGCTTGCCCTCCTTCAGGAAACGAGAAAGAGGGGTCCACCAAACGTCTGGCTATTTCCGTATATATTGTCTTAATCTGTTTCGTCAGTCGTTCTTCTTTTTCCATCACGAGTCAATAGTTGTTGAAGTTGTTGACGCGCCAAGAATAATCGACTTTTGACAGTTTCAATATTACGAGAATCTAAGGCACCGTTCCGATATTCAATTTCTGCAATTTCTTTGAGCTTGTACCCTGCTTGTTGATATAAAAGCGCATTCCGATATTGAGGCTTTAGCTGTTTTAAAGCTGCTAAAATATCATCATTGTAAAGCTTTTTGTAATTGTCTATTCCCATAGCGTTAGAACTAACTTCATCAAAATCTATAATAGATTTATCCGAAGAGAATGTTTCCACATCGTTGTCATCGTTTAGCATATTTTGATGACGTTTTTTGCGCTGGTCCAAATCAAACACGCATCGTTTGGTCACAATATGAAGCCATGTCTGTATCGAACGCTCAGGATTATATGTTTCAATATATTTATACATGTTTGTAAGCACTTCTATATAATTATCTTCCACATCGGAATTATTAAAAGTATAGCGCATACACAACTTGTATATCATTCGGTTATACGGTGTTACGTATTTATCAAATAAGGCTTTTCGCCGTGCAGCTATCTCATCACTGATTACTGTTGTTCCTTCGGTAGCCGCTGAGTATGTCTTTTCCACGCCTCTTGAACATTGAGCACAAACAAGTGATCTGAGTTCATCAATTTGTGGACATTACAATACTGCTTCCACTTATTGTTACTGGAGATAAAGTTATTTCTTACCTCGTTGTCTGTTGGTTGGGGGCATTTGCTGAGAAATTCATAAAAATCTCCCAGCAATTTGCCCAACACCATTAAATGGGGCTGGCCTTCTCTTTGTTGCCTACGCCTTATGTTTCTTGCGTAACTCATTTTCTGTCTAAAGTTTATATATTCTTACATAATATTTGAAAATGTGAGTTGCATCAGCCATATTGTCGTCAACTGGTGTAATATTCCAGCGCTTAATGCAATACTCAATCATCTTCTTTTTATCAGCTTTTCCGTCACCGGTAGCCCATTTTTTTACTGTGCTAACGTTTATGAATTTGGGTTCTGGGAGTCCAAGCTGGGCGCATATCAGATATAAGATTCCTCTAAATTCAGATAGCTTTCGTGCTGCAATGAAGTGTTTTGACACACAAACATCTTCAGCAACGATTAATTTGATATTATATTTATGGATAAAATCAACCAATGTGTCATAAAACATTTTATGATGTTCAATCGCATTTTTACTTTTTCTTTGAGTGAAATTCCATGTTCCTGATTCATGTGTTGAATAATACCCACAGTGCTCTGCTATATCCAAAGCAAGCACATTATCACGTGTAATTTGATTTACTGACTCATTTCCTGTATTTTTTAATTCATTAAGCATCTATAAATGAAATACCGTTAAGTTTATTGACTACAGTCTTATACGGATAATTCTCAGCTATGTTTCCATGACTTACCACCAAAGACGTAATCTGTAATTGATTCAGGGCATCTAAGATGTTAGAAAGCCCTTGCTCATCAGTTGCTTCCAATATCTCATCTAAAATCAAAAGGTCCAGACCTTTATTATCATCACAATTGATATTAGTGAGTTTGTGCATTGCTAAGATATTTGCCAAATTTACCCGTGCCTTTTCTCCTTCTGAGAATTTGTCAAAAGAGCCACAGTCTACACCATCACGAATAATAGAGATAGAAATTTTGTCTCTTATTTTTCCGCTCTTTAAAACAGTGAATCCTGAAAAAGCAATACGAATATCACTACCGATTGCCTCCAAAAACTCATTCGTTATGTGACTGAGAGCATCAATCTTTGTGTTGGCCAAATGAGTCTTGAATTCGATAAAAGTTGCTTCTTGCTCTTTATATGAATTTAGCTTTTGTTCGACGTTTTCTTTTTGGGAAATAGCTAATGTAAGCTCTTTCTCGTATTTTTTCTTGTTGGCTTTGAGTGTTTCAATCATATCCGTTTCAGAAGCGTTTTCAATGTCGTGAATGGATTCCTCGTATGATTGAATAGCACCATTGGCATTGTTGAGGTTAAGCTCCGCCCTTTTAATTTCAGACTCTTGTCTTTGAATGGCTTCATCCAATATTGCATAAGCATCATCAAACAGGTTGACACGTACTTCTTCAATTGATTTTTGGAGGATATTCATTTGATTTTGGAGCGCTTGCATTTTGTTGGCCAAACTGGAGGCACCACGGGATAATTCGTCCAACGCCGTACAGGTTTCAGTAATTTTTGTGGACCATTCTATCTTACAATTATTCAAGCGATCCTGCTCTTGACGCGCTTTACGTCCTTCAGCCGTAATTTCTGCAATACTTCTTTCATTGGTTTCGATACTGTTGAGAATATCCTGTGACTCTCCTTTGCGGTCTTGTAATTTTAATTTAACGTCATTTATATCAATATCATTAGCCAATGTAAATTCGTGTTGACATTTGGGACACACAATAACTCCTGCAAGCTGTTTTTGCAGATCAGCAATGTCCGCTTCCAATTGAACACGTTGTGTCCTGAGTCTGCTGTTGTCTGTTTCCAACTTATTGACAGAACTCAACAACATATTGATTTTCTCTTCAGCTTTTGTAGATTTTTTATCAAAATCTTCTTGGAATTTTTCGTACTGTTTCAATAACTTATCATAAGAATTTTTTGCTATAACAATCTTTTTGTCATGCTGAGTGAGCTGTTTTTGCACTTCAGCATATTCTTTAGCTACAACCTCTAATTCTTTTTGATTTTTTATTGATATAGCAGCAAAGTTCCGAGGTAACGGTAAGGTGTGCGATGCAAAATGCTCTGAAATAATTTCAAAACATTCTTTTGCATCCTTTTTACCATTCTCTAATTTTTGTAATACTTTATCTGTTTTATCGTACTGGTCCAATATCTCATTGGCTTTGTTTATGAGAATGTTCTGTTCACGAATATGATTTCGTTTATCAGCAATAGCCTTGTTCCAATTTGCTATACGCTCCGCTTTTTTCTGAGAACGTTCCGTAGATTCTGTGATAGCGGTATTGATTTGTTCCTGCAAGGTTTCTACACGACCAGTATGGTTGGCAACACTAAACTCAGCTTGTTTTAATAATTCCTGAATAGGAACCATGACCACCTGCAATACAATAATAGAATCATCGACTATTACACCATTGCTAAAGCGGTTGATAATTTCTTTCTTTTCACGGTCTGAACTGGAAAGAAAAGACAGGTATTTGTGCTTAGAAAGAATGAAATTGGAAAAGATGTCTTCTTTTGTTAACCCCAATGTTTCTAAAATGAATTTGTTATAATCTGCAACACTTGCCTGCTCTATACATACTTCATTATCTTCAGTTTCGTTTGCACACACACAAACTTTAATAACTTGTGCCGCTTTACGAGAAATGATACGCTGAATGGTTAAACGCTGTCCTGTAGCAGTGTTTAAAAGTAAAAGAGAAACAATAGCTTCATTTTCTGCATCGTTAATTATTTCATCCATTTTAATTTTCCGAAGTGTTTCTCCTGTAATTCCAATAGCGATAGCTTCCAGCATAGCGGATTTTCCAGAACCATTTGAACCTTGTGAATCATTGTCCATATTGTTACCAAAAATCAGTGTTGTATGTTTTTGTAACAATTTATAATCCAATAGCTTAAAGGCACATAGATTTTTTGCATAAACTTGTATTAATGTCCACATATTAACTGATTTTATCGAGGTATTGCAACCCCATTTCTATATTTGAAATTCCTTTATTGGCACAAAAACTTGTATATTCTTGCTTGATGCCGGATTTGTCAAATTTTTTATCTAATGAATGAGATGTTGTTTCTGTAAGCGTTAGCTCTTCGGTTACGATTTCAACTTTTGTTGCTCCAGCTTCTAAGAGCTTCTGCTTATCAATGTTTACGGCTTCTTGAGTTGTACAATTTATCCTTGTTTTAATTTTGTATCTTCCGTCCGCCTTTATGTCCTCCAGTTTATCCAGCAGCTTAGAATTTACTTGACTGGCGTTTATATCTAATACTTTGTAACGGATATTTACTTGATTCTTAACAAACTCATGGCTACCATCACTATATATAATAGTATAGCCTTTTTCTTCATCTTCACCGAAATTATGCTGCCTGGAAGAACCGATATATTCGATGTTTGTTCCTTTAATTGTACAACGGTTATGGTAATGTCCAACAAGAACTATATCAAAATCGCTGAAAATATTCGTAGGAAGTTCTTTTTCATTGGGCGTACTAAGCGCACCGTTGATGCCTTCGTGTATATAAAGTATATTGAAAATAGAATGGTTTAATTCAGTACGGACCATTTCTTTTAAACGGTTGACAAAACTTCCATTCTCTGGAAAATAACTCATTATATACAGCTCTACATTATCGCTGATATTTATAATAGAATAGTCGTCTACTACATATACGTGAGGATATTCACTGAACAAATGGCTATAGCCTAAAATGGATTCTTGGTCAACCTTACAATGATTTCCTTCTGCAATTGTAATAGTAATTCCTGAATTAATAGCTTTTATAATAGCTTGACGAACAGCCATTAAAGTGTCGAGTGTTTGGGAAGAACGTGATAACCACAAATCTCCACCAATTATTAAGTCTTCAATTTTATACTGGTGGCATATAAACAATGCTTCATCCCAATTTTTTTGAAACTCTGGAATGTTGTCCTTTGATACATGGATGTCATTGAACAACAAGGCACTTGGTATTTTATTGCTCATTGTGATTCAAATTAAAAAGGGGTATGCTGGTATTTAGTATACCCCTTTTGTGGTGTTAAATAAATGGTTATCTTCTTCTACGTTCGGGACGTGCAGACCGGCGTTCTCGAAGCGGGGTTGCTGCCGGCTCATCAGTGTCATCATTATGTTCACCCCGTCTACGGCCCGTATAAGAGGGGGCTGGTTCCGGTTCGGGTTCCGGTTCTGGAGTTGGTTCCGGTTCAAGAGTAGCTTCTTGAACAGAACTTGAATTTTCACCATCAGAATTAATGGTACTTGAATTCACATCACTGCGGTTATTGCTATTCTTTGCAACTTCCAATGCGTCTTCAATATCGGTCAGCAAATCCTCATTTGTTTTATTACGAGTAACACGAACATTCAATTCATTGGTATCAATAAATTCTCGTATTGCATCACGTAATTCTTGACCTTCTTCGCTCTTATCACCAATTCCGCGTTCATTGAGATTTTCCCAAATATCCCATAATGAATCCAAATCATTGTCGGATGTCGCATCATTGTCGTTATCGTTACGTTCCTTTTTGTCAAATGAGAAATGAGACTTATCATCAGCCGGAAGTTCCATTTTAATTTTCTCAATGGCTTCTTCAATCTCTTTGCTACTCATAACATCCATTTCCATTTTCACATCATATTGTTTCAAGAATTCAATAGTTGCTTCCAAATGAAAACGTGAATAACGATAGATAGCGGATGGAATACGCTGCGTTTCCAATAAAGCCTTGATTTCTTCTTCAGACAAAGGATCCGCACCTGAGAGCGTATCTATATTGAATGTGTAAGTCGTTTTCTTGTTTTCTTCTTTACGGGTAATTTCTACGGGAAAAGCGTCATTCACTGACGAGATCGGACACAGGCACTTGGGATTTTTCTCCAGAAGTTTTTTCCATATAGCCAATTTACGATCTTCCAAATCTTTGTACTGAGAATAAGACAGGGTTAGTAATTGGATTCCTTCGCTACGGTTAACTAAATCCAAAACATACATGGCACGCTGAGAGTTCCATTTTATACCACCCTCAAAGCCGGAGCCTTTAATCTTTTTCATCAGTTTTTCATCATCACCATACTTGTCTTCTGCAACTTGCAAATAAGTGTCAATCAAATCTACAGATAGTCCGGCATAGCTGGAGTGACAAACGTTTACAAAAAGCTGTTTGTCTTTTTTACCAGTGGAACGTGGGTTATCCAGTTTTAAAACTTGTGTTTTAATAGGATACTCGTATCCCTTACGTTCCAAAAGATAATTACCATCAGGCTGTTTTGTTGGAGCTAAGGGAAGAATTCGTACAGGATACGTGCCTACAGAATCAATACGGAAATGTTTGGTACGTTGAAATGACTGACTCTCACTTACACTTTTTTTGACTGCCTCTTCATAAGTCTCTTGGTTTTCCGCAAAGAGGTCATACGGATTTTGAATCATCTCTTCCATAAAATGAAATTATTTGTTTAATTTAGAGAGGGGAAGATTCCACTGTTCGGTATAAGCTCCAGCCCATAGTTCTTTTGCTTCTGGCATCTTGGTTGTTTCTTTTGGTGTAACCCTGATGCCCCATTCAGTGTTTACATGATGAATGATTCTCTCAATAACTTCATTCATCTCACTTGCTTTTTCATTTTTGAGGTTAAAGTATTCATACTTTTTGCCTCCGGGAAGATCACAGATATGGATCGGAGCGTAAATCTCTTCAAAATATCTGTATAGTGCATCTACTGGTGGGTGCGTAGGCAATTGTTCTGAAATTGTTTTCAGCACCACACCAAATAAATACTTCAATTGTGGTAGAGATTTGTTTTTGGTATTGTCCATAATAAGAACGGTATAGTCGCCATCTTTTAAATTTTCAATAGCCAATTCCATCTCTTGTTTTGCTGCCTTATTGTCCTGCACAATAAGGCGTGCTTGACCATGCAACATACTTTTGTTTTTCAAAGAACAGCGCAAAGATAATTACATCAATTTAACCAACAAAATAAAACCAACATTATTTTATAAATAAAAATATAATATGCTGTATAATAGGATAATAATATATTATTTATTATTATATTGATTTTTATAAAATAAATATGTTATATCAAGGAAAGCTGTTTTGTCTTCTTCTCTCACGACACGGTACAACCTTTGATTTGTATTAGGAATATTTAGAGGTCCCTTATCTGATATTTATGGCCCTAATTTGATATTATCAAAGTTGTTAGGGTTAGTTTCCATAGTTAGCTAGTCTCTACCAGAATACCACCCAACTTTTAAATTGGAATGGTTAAAACGAAGATATTGTGCCAATATATTTATATACTTCGGATTTGCATCACCACCCATAAAAGATATGGCTGTTATTCCTCTGTTTTGGCATATCAGCTGTTCAAGCGCTTCTTGTGTTAATAATTTTCCTATATCTTGTGATAAATAAGAAGAGTGGCACCCGGCACAAGCGCACGGGCAACCACTTATATTTATTGCCAAAGCGATTTCATTGGGCAACTCTTGAAACACAATTTTTGTATCTACATATTTCATATCTGCGATTTACCATCACTGTATTGACGATTTAGCGCCTCTACCTGTCTATCACTTCCAAACGCTTTTATGGGGCGCAAATATCCAATAACACGCGTATATTGAGTTACATTGTGACTTCCACAACAGGGACAAGTATCAATAGGCCTTTTGATGATTTTACCACAATCTTCACATTTACTATTGGGAATATTGAAAGTAAAATAATTGGTTCCATTAGCTATGGCGAAATCAATTAATTTCAGATACTGCTCTTTTGATAAGTGGTCTTCCAAATTAATATGAGCGGCTGACCCTCCATCTGTGTACTGATAGGTCTGATGACCATGTAATATAAATTTGTCCAATACTGAAGTATCATCGTGGGCATTATAAAAATATGAGTTATATAAATTCTCATCTTCTGGAACAACATATCCATCTTCTTTATCCCATTTATAATTCTTTCCTCCCAGCCCTTCTGCTGGCACAACTTCTGAATTAAAAAGGAAAGGCCGTTTTCTGTCATGGATAGAATGCAGTTTATTTTGTTCTTTAATAGTGCCCAAAATGAGTTGAAGGAACTCAATATATTCTGGGTTATTACTTACTTTCATTCCCAGGAATTTAGCAGCTTCATTCAACCCATTGATGCCTATGGTGCTATATAATTTACTGATATAAATATAACCGCCATTGGAAGCGGCAAACATTCCCTTGTCTTCAAGGTCGTATAGCATTGTTTTAAAAGCAATATGATACTAATAGACTCTATCAAGAATTTCTTTCAAGTAATTTTTAATAAAGGAAGTGTTTTCTTTCCATCCGCCATGTAACCCATAAGCCTTTGCGCAATTTTGTATTATTCTATTGATATTCAGAGTTATCACATTACAACTTCCTGTCATCACACCGGTCAAGCCAGAAGTGGGGCTAAAAGTGTTTTCTGCCAATTCATTTCTAAGCCGACAGCATGATGCAAGGCTGTCTGCACTATCGGAAATATAAGTAAAGAACGAGTGTCCTTCCGCATACATTTCGGCACAAAGTTGTTTGTATTTTAGATCGATTATATCCTTGCCATTGTGAACCATCGCAAAAGTTTCTACCGGAAAGGTTAATACTTGCTTTAAACGTATTTGATTAAACCATTTCATAAACATACGTTGCAATGTATCAATAGCTATCCATCCAGGCTTACTTCCATCCGGATAACAAAATTCTCCAAAGAGTGATGTGAAATATGTATGGTCATAATAAGAAATATTTGTAAATGGGCTTTGATAGCTGCGATTCCCAGCTGGCTGATTAACACCCCACACAAACTGTTTAAACGCTTTTAGGATATTATCACGCACTGTTCTTTTGATTAAACAATGTGGTGAGGAAGCTTCGCAATCCAGTTTTTCATACCATTTATCCCCAAACTCTTTAACAACATAATAATTCAATGCTATGAAATATTCGCCTACTGCCACAGCCCCTTTGCATTGGGAAGAAAGCAAGAAAACCAAGTTGGTAATTTGACCACTGAAAGATTGTAAATCGTTAGGTTCTGAAGGGGTTACACCATCAATGTTGCCTACACCTTCAGTCAATAGTGGATATAAACTGACAGCCATACAATATTGCTTTAACACAGGAGTAGACGCTTCATCGTGTGTATAAATAATATGGTGGTTTAGGTCTGCCTCATATTGTTTTGCTACTTCTGGAAATAGCATGTTCAATTCGTCTTTCATACGTTGACGTTGAATTATCCGGTTGGTTGTTTTATATACCTCTCCTTCCAGATTTGCTACATTTTTCATCGTTACATTAGCGTTCCCATCTGTTTCTGATGAAGAAGCAGCATTGTCTATTGATTGGCTGTATTGATTCATGTAATCGATACGCTCTTTGACAAATCGTGTATTTTTACGTTGCTCACGATATAAAATAAACGATTTGGCTATATCGTAATATCCCAATTGCATTAACGCCCGTTCCACATAATCTTGAATTACTTCAACGGGCACCGGCTTGTTGGCATAAACAAGACGAATTAGTTTATCAACGGACTTCACGATCTCCGGGTCATATTCTGTATGTTTACTATCAAAGGCTTTCTTTACAGCATTGCCTATTTTTACAATGTCAAAATTTACAATCTGACCATTTCTTTTTTGTACCTTCATTCTATTTTTCTATATTTTTCTACAGCTTCTTTAAATTGATGAGTTTTGGCGTATCCACAGCACTTCAGTTCGGGACAAAAACCACGATAAACACATGATGGAACACATTTGCTTACAAGAATTGGATCTATTTTTTCTAATTCATTCAGCATCAGCACCCATGCCTCTTTAGTTTCTTTGGAAGCACAATTGCATAACCTTACTCTTGAAATTGCCATTATTTCTTGTGCATTGGCGGTCATATCCATTTCATTCAACTCTCCTTGCATATGTTCTCCTCTGGGAATCTGTGACCCAGTACGATCTGGACGTTGCGTATGAACAAACTTCTCACAACCTATGTGATGCCGAACAAAATGTACTGTCACCCATTGAGGTACTTGTTCCCATGTCCATTCATATTCTAATAAACGAATAGGAGAATGCTCTGCCAACAGCATTTTAGCTTTCCATGAATTGGATGGCTCTTTATCAAGTGGTGGTTTGCCAACAGTTCTGCGTGCCGCATTTAATACACGATTCCAGGAAGTAACTGGACTTAATTTGGTTACTTTAGTCATGTTCTTTTATTTTAATAATGATTATTGCAGTCTATAATGAGACTTAAACGATACTTGACTTATGATATTTATAATAGCCACACTTGTCTCAAACTTTCAAAATTAAATATATTTGAGCAGTGTGGCTATTATAAAATTATACATGATTTTACTTGCCTCTTTTATCCAGCGAAGAAAATCAAAAGATGTATTAAAGGCCTAAATATTAGAATATATTAGGCGTGTAAATTACTGTTTTTAATAATATAAGAAGATTTTATTCATCAATTGATTTGCGAAAGTAAGAATAAAATATTTTATAACAATATTATATGTATTAAAAATATATTAATTTTTATATTTAATACATATCAATATATATACTTATTTATTCTTATATGTATATAATAAAGTTCTTTATTTTTATTTGTAACAACTGCATACGGTGGTCTTAGACCATATTTTCTATAATCTTTCAGACACCTCCAGTATTTTGTTTTCCGAAAGAATGTATCTTGGGAAGCGTATCCAATATGCTCTATTAGCTCAGGAGGCGGTTTGCTATACTTTAGAAATTCACACACATCCATTAACAATTTGTACTCTATTGGAGCCTCATGCTTCATTAAAAAACCTATTCGGGTCTCATCAAACTTTTTTAAACTATACCCTTTTTGCTTTCCGCCCTCTTTTTTTGATGACTTGCTCTTCTTGCTTTGTCGTGTTGCTTTCATCCTGTATTGTTTTTTGAAACAATGCTAACTGAGTATTTTGGCGTTGACTTTCAATGTCAACACTTACATTAATAATTTTCATAATCTAAATAATACCTGAATTCAAACAGACAATGCAACAGTGTCGAATTCATTGTTAGTTAATAATTT
>ENA-ORIN01000098-ORIN01000098.1-human-gut-metagenome-genome-assembly--contig:-NODE-98-length-17155-cov-7.57608_pt1 | contig 17155 bp, 17 predicted proteins | sample MGYA00243031_ERZ508748 | MGnify/ENA primary metagenome ERZ508748 (study PRJEB26277, sample SAMN04329839) | human gut metagenome | biome: human-associated habitat | host: Homo sapiens | place: USA...
TACAAAAGTAACATCACATTTTTAGAATGAAAGGGGGAGTTTATCGAATACTTACGACTAAATGTGCATTTTTCCATATTCCTCCATGAAAATCCATCATAAGCACGCTTCGCTTGTCAAGTCCCTTCAAGAAGGTAACCCGGAGGACGATACCTTCCACGTTCAGGCCTCCGGTTTTCGGGCAAAAAATTCCCTGCGGTAATTTTTCACCCGAAAAAACGTTCCGGTATCGCCGTCCGAGTTGTGGAGACGGCCGGGACTTAGCAAGCGAAGCGACCTACGACGCATAGGACAAGATAAAAAACAATCTGACGGCGGTATTTTGCCGTGCTTGATGTCCCAATGGATTACGCCGTCAACACATCTCCCATATAAAATCTTCTTCCTGTCTTATAGAGCGGCACAAGGAAGCGGGGACTAAAGACAGCTCGCTCGCAACTCTGCATAATACGGTTTTCTCCTTGTCGGTTTCGTGGCGTTCCTGCCGTTTTTTCTTGCCCTGGGGCTTGCCATTCGTGTGTGCCCGCCCTTTTCCGCCTTTTTAATCCGGTGCTTTTCCTTGCTTTTTCCTCTGACTTTCCCGTTTTTCCGCCTCCCGCTTTTCCTCCCGCGGTGAAACAGGATGACAAACGATGAAACATATAGTACAACGTATTGTAAATCAATCATATATCAGAAATCATCCTATATATTTGCACTGACAATCATAGTTATCAACCCTAAAAAAACAAAGTTATGGCAAAGAAAAATGGAAGGGACGATCCCCCTAAACCGCAAGTCGCCGAGAACGAACAGATGAGCGACATCATCCTTATCCTCGACAAGATGGAACTGATTTTACAGGCAGTGTCCCAAATTGACAAGGACGGCAGGTACAAGACGGTTCCGGCAGACAAGGAGCATACAAACTCCTTTCTGAAAATCGACCGCTACGCCAGTATGTTCGAGAATTTCCTGAAGAATTTCTGGAGCCAGCTCAAGGACCCGACACGCTTCGGCATCCTCTCCGTCAAGGAGAAAGCACTGGACGACCCGAAAGTGAGGCAGGCCATCGAAGACCTCGCCGCCGGAAAAAAGACAGACGCGGTGGAAGAATTCCTCAAACAGTACGAGATTGTCCCCCGCGACAAGGAAAACCAAAGTATCAACCATCAAAATCAAGAAGAAATGGCAAAAGAAAATGAAACACAGCAGCAGGCCGACCAAGGCGGAGGCACGCAGCAACAGCCCCAGTACCGCTACAACGAGTCCATGATCAACTGGGAACAGCTAAAGAACTTCGGGCTCTCCCGTGAGGAACTTCAGGAACGGGGGCTGCTCGACCAGATGCTCAGAGGCTACAAGACCAACCAGGTAGTGCCCATCAGCATGAACTTCGGCTCCGCCGTATTACGTACCGACGCGAGGCTCTCGTTCCAGCAGTCCCGGGCTGGGGATATCGTACTGGGCATCCACGGTATCCGGCAGAAACCCGACCTCGACCGTCCCTACTTCGGACACATCTTCTCTGACGAGGACAAGAAGAACCTGCTTGAGACGGGCAACATGGGGCGTGTCGTGGAACTGAAAAACCGCAACGGCGAGTATGTCCCCTCTTTCGTCAGCATCGACAAGCTGACCAACGAGGTGGTGGCGATGAAAGCCGAGAATGTCTTCATACCACGTGAAATCAGCGGGGTGAAACTGACCGAACAGGAACAGAACGACCTGCGTGAAGGAAAGAAAATATTCATCGAAGGAATGACGGCCAGATCGGGCAATCCGTTCGATGCCCACATCCAGGTCAATGCCGAGCGCAGGGGCGTGGAGTTCATCTTCGAGAACGACAAGCTCTTCAACCGGCAGTATCTGGGAGGCGTGGAACTGACCAAGAAACAGATCGATGATTTGAACGGGGGTAAGGCCATTTTCGTGGAGGGCATGAAACGCAAGGACGGGGAACTGTTCTCCTCCTACGTGAAGCTCGACGAAGCGACAGGCCGCCCGTCCTACACCCGCTACAATCCCGACTCCCCTGAAGGCGCACGGGAAATCTACATCCCGAATGAAATAGGCGGCGTGAAGGTCACTCCCGAGGAGCAGAAAGAGCTGCGTGAAGGGCGGCCCATCTTCCTCAACGGCATGGTGAACCGCAGGGGCGAGGAATTCTCCTCATTCATCAAGGCGGACCTCGAAACGGGCCGTCTGAGCTATTCGCGCACACCGGACGGTTTCGACCAGCGCGAGGAGTTCAAGATACCGGCCAAGGTATGGGACGTGGAGCTTACCCGCAAGCAGCGTGCCGACCTCCAAAGCGGCAAGGCGGTACTGGTCGAGGGCATCAAGGGGTATGACGGCAAGACCATCTCGCAGTACGTCAAGGCGAACTTCAACCAGGGACGGCTGGACTTCTACAACGAGAACCCCGACCGCAGACGCGACGCCGCGCAGCGCAACGTGGTGTCCGCCGCACAAAGACAGGGAGAGGAAAACCGCCAATCCAGGGGCGCGAGCATAGCCTGACGGTCAAAGTAAAAGTAAAACGAATGTGAAATCCTAAAGAATCAGAACATGGAAATGAACAAGGAAAACAACACGCCTTTCAAGGCGGAGGACGTGAACTGGGACGAGTTGGCAGGCATCGGCATCCTGAAGGACGAGCTGGAGATGTCGGGAGAACTTGACACGCTGCTCAGGGGAGAGAAAACAAAAGTGATGCCGCTCAGCCTCGTGCTCCTCGGTGTGGACGTGGTGATGGACGCCACACTCCAGCTGGTACGCAAGGACGGTGACCCGCTGCTCGAAATCCTCGGCATCAAGTCCGTGGGAGAGTAACTCCACCTTTATAATTATGTAAACCGAATGTATAACCGCCGTTTCCCGTCCCTCCGTACGCCGGCAAGCGGGAAACGGCTTAATTCTTATCCGAATCATGATAGCAATCATAGCAGAAAAACCGAGTGTCGGTCAGGAGATAGCCCGTGTGGTCGGGGCTACAGAGAAAAAGGACGGCTACATAACAGGAAACGGCTACATGGTGACATGGGCGCTGGGACATTTAGTATCACTGGCATTGCCGGGAACATACGGCTACACGAGAACCACCGCCGAAGACCTTCCGATGCTTCCCGAACCGTTCCGTCTTGTGGAACGACAGATACGTACGGACAGGGGCATGGTGACGGACATCGCCGCCGGCAGGCAGCTCAAGGTCATCGACGGGGTGTTCTCCGAATGTGACAGCATCATCGTGGCGACCGATGCCGGGCGTGAGGGGGAACTCATCTTCCGGTGGATATATTCCCACCTGGGCTGTACCAAGCCTTTCAAACGCCTGTGGTTCTCCTCGCTTACCGATGAGGCCATCCGAAAGGGGATGGCAGACCTCAGGGAAGGATATGAATACGACAGCCTCTATGCGGCCGCGGACAGCAGGGCGAAGGCGGACTGGCTGGTGGGCATGAACGCCAGCCGCGCGTTGGCGGCAGTCTCCGGTTCGGCGAACAACTCCATCGGACGGGTACAGACCCCGACCCTCGCCATGATATGCGCGCGCTTCAAGGAGAACCGCAACTTCGTCTCCACACCATACTGGCAGCTTCATATCACGCTGAAGCAGGGAGAGGCGCACCGGCTGTTCATCCATCCGGAGCACTTCGGGGACAAGAAAGCGGCGGAAACGGCATACGGACGCATCATTCCCGGCTCGGCGGTGACAATCACCAAAGTGGAGCGTGGTACGGTTTTCCAGCAGGCCCCACTTCTGTATGACCTGACCTCCCTTCAGAAGGACTGCAACATCCACCACGACCTTACGGCGGACAAGACTCTTTCCATCGCCCAGTCCCTGTACGAGAAGAAACTGGTCTCGTACCCGAGAACGGGCAGCCGGTACATACCCGAAGATATCATGGCGAATATACCCGCCTTGCTGGAAAAAATCATTGCCATGCCTCTGTTCAGGGAGTACGGACGCACTTTCGATTTTTCCGCTCTGAACACCCGGAGCGTGGATACCACGAAAGTGACCGACCACCATGCCCTGATCATCACGGGTGTCGCTCCCGAAGAGTTGTCCGAGGCGGAATCCGCCGTCTACACCCTGATAGCCGGCAGGATGCTGGAAGCCTTCTCCCCGCCCTGCGAGAAGGAGCGGCTGCTCATGGAGTGTATGTGCGGGGGCATGGATTTCCGCTCCCGCTCCGCCTTCATCGTCAACACGGGCTGGCGGGCGGTATTCGCCCGGAAGGAGGACCGGGAAAAGGACGAGCCGGAAGATGGCGGAGGAACGGCCTTGTTTGCCGAAGGCGGGCTGGTTCCGCTCTCGGGTCGCGGACTGTCGCAGAAGAAGACCCTGCCCAGGCCGCTTTACACGGAAGCCACGCTGCTTGCCGCCATGGAGAACTGCGGAAAGGATATCACGGACGGAGAGGCACGTGAGACTGTCAAGGATTCGGGTATCGGCACACCCGCCACCCGTGCCGCCATCATCACGACCCTGTTCAAACGTAACTATGTCGAGCGTTCCGGCAAGAGTATCCTGCCGACGGAAAAGGGGCTGTACCTCTACGGATAGGAGAAGGACATGATGGTGGCCGACGCAGAGCTGACCGGCACATGGGAAAGGGCACTGGCACGGATAGAGGGACGTACCCTCGATCCGGACAGCTTCATGCTCTCCATCAGGGAATACACCGGAAAAGTAACCGGCGAGATATTGCGCCTCAAATTCCCGGAACCGTCATCACACGCCTTTACCTGCCCCAAGTGCAAGGCCGGCAACGTGGTGGTGAAGTCCAAGGTCGCGAAATGCGACCGTGAAGGATGCGGGCTGCTGGTGTTCCGCCGTTTCCTGAACAAGGAACTGACCGACCGGCATCTTGAACAGCTTTTCTCATCCGGCTCCACCCGGCTTATCAAGGGTTTCAAGGGTAAGAAAGGATGTTCTTTCGATGCGGCACTCACCTTTGACGACAGTTTTAACCTGAAACTTTCTTTTCCCAAGCCCAAAGGTGCAAAAGGCAAATGATCCCGCCATTCCAATTCTGCGGGCAAAGGTAGCGGAACCGCCCGTTTCCACCTGCAAGGTCGGGCCTTGCAGGTTTCGGGGAAAATCATCCTCGCCCCGCTCCGGTATTTTCCCCGAAAACCTTGCCTGTGGAGGCGGTCCGCTCTCCGGCCCCCGAAATTGGAAATGACATGTTTCACCCATTAACAATATACGGTCATGAAAACGAGGGAATATATCGGAAAACTGACAACAGGCAAATGGACAAGGATGACAGTATTGGCCATCGCGGCCTTCATCGTGTTCGGTTATCTGTATTCAAGAGGCGTGTCGCCCGTGTGGACGGCAGTCGCCATCGTCTGTTTCAGGGGATTCTTCAGGTTTCTCTATAAGGTAGCCTGCTTCCTGGTGGCAGCGGCGATACTTTTTTGTATCCTCAGCTACCTGGTATTCTGATTCCACCGGCATAAAATATAGGAAGATGGAACAAATACGGCATATAAACCGCTGCAATACCTTGCAGGACAGGGCTGTCCTCACGGAGGACGGCTCTTTTTGTGTTCCATGCCTTATGGAAACAGGGATAATGAAAACACGTTCGGAAAGGAAAGGGAGGCATATACAGCCATTGACAGACCGGAGAACTACCGGGCAAAGTTGGCAAACGCCTCTTTTCGGACGGCAAGGCCGGGCCCTCCGGGTTTCGGGGAAAAATCATCCTCGCCCGGAGGGCTTGCGGTATTTTTCCCGAAAGCCTTGCCTTTCCGGAAGCGTTTGCCGTAAAGCCCTTGTAGTTCAACGGGCTGCCAAAGCCCAGGTATTCACAATTAAAATTATAGAGTCATGAATCAAGCAATCATCTCAAGACCGCCGATGGCACCGGTACAGATACCAGTGCCGATACCGGCAAGAAGGAAGTATCCTGTCCCGGAACCGACCGTCAAATTCCCCCCACGGGAAAGAAGCGGACCCGTACACATCTCCACGCTGCTGGACCCGGTACTGGAGATATGCAGCCATCCCGACCGGAACAGGCTGCTGGCGGAGTTCTTCAACAGATAGAAAGAATACGGTTATTCACACTTTAATTCATACAATTATGTTTTTTACAGCAATCAACCAGATGATGACCGAAGGCGTGGACCTTACGCTGGTCATCCGTAAAGCAAACGGACAACTGGCAGTATCCACGCTGCCGAAGTCGAACGGGCTGAAGGACGAGGCTCAGAACCACATCGTACCCTTGACGGTCAACGGGAAGCCCGAGGAACTGGACGCGGGATTCCTGCAAACCGTCGCACGCCCGATACAGAAAGCGGTGGGACTAATCACCAACATGGCTCAATTCGAGGTGCAGGCGGAGAAGGCCGCATCCGAAAGTAAGGCGGCGAAGGATGCAAAGGCCAAGGAGACGAAAGAGGAGAAGGAGAGGCGGGAGAAATACGAGAAACACCTCAAGAAAGCGGAGGAGCTGATCGCGGCCAAGAACCATAAGGATGCCGTCACCGCACTCTCTCAGGCACGCCTCCATGCCAAGCCACAGGACCAGAAGAAGATTGACGAAATGATGGAGCAGCAGAAAAAGGCGATGAACAAGGGCAGCCTGTTCGAACTGATGGATGAACCGGTGCCGCAAGCCCAGTCGCAGCCACGACCGCAACCTATGGCGGCAACGGCACAACAGCGACAGCAACCGCAGCCACAACCTATGGCAGTTTCCGTACAGCAACCGCCCTATCCGCCACAGCCTCAGGTACCGGGATCCATGGCCGGACAACCGCAACAGCCTTCGATGTGGCCACCTCAGCAACCGCCGCACAGACCGGTTCAACACCAGACCCCACCACAACCGCAATACGCACAGCAGCCTTCCGTACAACCGCAAAACTATGGCGGTCAGGAAGTCACGCACTGGCAGGAACCGGAATTCACGCCTGAAGACTACCGGATGCAATACCCCGCAGACGAAGAAATCAATTACAATCCCAAGGATTACGAGGAATATCCCGATTTTCCCCAATCCATGTTAGAACCCAAGTATTCACCCTATCAAACAGTTTAAGACTATGGCACTCGAAATCACAGGAATGACACGTTCATTCACGTTCAAGAAAGGCAGCGGAATGGTCACGCTCGACGATCCGAACCCGTCGGACAGCCCGGAAATGGTCATGAATTATTACTCCAACTTTTATCCTGAACTGACAACCGCGACGGTACACGGTCCGGTACTCAAGGATGACAAGGCCGTGTACGAGTTCAAGACCACTGTCGGAACCAAAGGATAGGATATATGAGGAAGAACAGGAAAAAGAAAAACAAGAAACCATGTGTACCATTGGACGAACACCGGCAGGAACAGCTGGCAAGGCTCATCATCGGGCAGACACGGAGGGAAACCCGATACGGGGTGGACAGGAAAGAACGGATTGCGGCTCCAAGCGGGGCCGTAATTCTTTTCTGAGCACGGCGCTTGCACCGGTTGCCCTGAAAAGCCTTGTCGTGGAGACATACGACGGACTTCAATGCGGCAGCATCAATGTAATCACGCGGGAAAACTATGAGTTCCTGCGTGATTCCTTTTTCAAGTATGCCCTGTTGCTGCAAAAGGAAGCGGCGCACACACCGGGAAACAGTATCGGGGAGGGCATAGCCAGGCTGTACGACGAGATGGACGCGCTTGTGGGGGATGAGCTGAATGTCAATATCGAGCAGGAAAGAGGCAGGCTCTTCTTCCGTTTGTGGAAGTACCACCGGTGGGGAAGTCTGACGCTGTACTATTTCCCTGTGAGGTTCCTGGAATCACTCAGTCCCGTGTTACGGAGGATCGCGATTGCCTTTATCCACAAGCTGATCACGGCCCACGGTATCAGCACCATTCTGGATGACGATGACGCGGAGTTCATATTCGAGCTGCTCTCGGAGGACGGAGGCGATGACCCGCAGGAATGGAAAAGCCGGGTGAAACTTGTGCGTTCCTATCAGGAGGGGAAAATAGGCAGGCTGCTCAGGCGGGTGGCTGCAAAGTCCTATTACAAGGACCTGCCGGGGGCAATCGGCTCGTACACTCCCCAAAACGGGTTTGAAAGGCAGCTGGTCGACGCCATGAGGAGCGGTCTGCCCTTCCTGACACCGGAACGGGGCATCATGGGGTACGGGTATGACGCCTACTACTCCGAGAATCCGGATTTCCATCCGATGTACCTGCAACAGCAGATAAGGGTCGTCTATGACATCAACGATATAGTGTCTGAATATCTCGTTGACTATTACAATTCAAACAGCAGGGAGACCTATGACATCACGCCGGTAACGACCTGCGACCTCTCGTCCGATACCGGAGAACTGTTCCGGATGGATGACTATCCGGAGCGGTTCTTCAAATGGGCGGATAAGTTCATCAATATAATCTGTTAAAACATGCTGGAAACGAACGAATTGACAAGAAAACTCAGGACGCTGCTCCATCCGCGGGCAGCGCTGATTGCCTATGCCCGGGAAGACAACAGTCATTATGTATATGACAACAGTTATTTCATCGAGGTCAGGGATATAGATGAAAGCGGTATAATGGGCGAAGGCCGTCCGGTGACGGCGGAGTTCATGAACGAGCTGGTACGGGGCTATTCCGAAAGGCACAGCGCCACACCGTATGGAAGGATACCGTCCAACCTGTTGTGGTGCGACCCGCGTAAGGGAAGCGAGAAATACATCTGGTACAACTCTCCCCGGAAACGTATGATGTTCTTCAAGGAAGCCCTCAAGATAGAGAACGCGGAGTATCATCTGCCGGGAATCATCTACGAGGCCGGAGAAAGCCACCTGAATGTCTATGCCTGCAAAGACAGGGAACCGACGGAAAAGACGGAACTTTATGCCGCCCCGTTCTTCAACGTGACGCAGGCAAGCGTCTGTCTGGGTTCCGCCAGAATAGAGAAGCCGAAAGACCTGACCTACGCGAAACTGCTCGAATATTGGGAGAGGAAGTTCTGGCTGACGGAGTTCTCCCATCTGGGAGCGCATGGCAACCCGACCAAATCAAATCTCGTTCTGGGCACGAAAGCGGCAAAGGACAGACCTTTCGACCTTGAAGAACTGAGACCGTTGAACAACTTGAAACTAAAGGACATACTGAAATGAAAAGAGTGCATTATATCGACAACTACCTGATTGACCCGCAGCACCCGGTAACAGTGAATCTTATCGGCGCGGGCGGAACCGGTTCGCAGGTGCTGACATGTCTGGCCCGGCTCGACGTGACATTGCGGGCGCTCGGACACCCCGGCCTGTCCGTCACGCTCTATGACCCTGACATCGTGTCCGGGACCAACATCGGACGCCAACTCTTCAGTGATTCCGACATAGGCCTGAACAAGGCGAAATGCCTCATTACCCGTGTCAATAATTTCTTCGGCAACGACTGGAAAGCGGAGCCCAGACCCTATCCGTCGGTGTTGAAGGAGGTGAAACGGGATGAAATCGCGAACATCACCGTCACCTGCACGGACAACCTCAAGTCCCGGCTCGACCTGTGGAACGTGCTGGGAAAGATGCCGCCGGCCTCCTCCACGGACAATGCCACGCCACTCTACTGGATGGACTTCGGCAACACGCAAACGACCGGACAGGTTATAATGGGGACCGTGCTGAAAAAAATCAGGCAACCGGCTTCCACGCTGTATGAAGCGGTCGGCTCGCTGAAGGTCATCACCCGTTTCGTGAAATACGCGAGAGTGAAGGAGGAGGATTCCGGTCCGAGCTGCTCGCTGGCAGAAGCATTGGAGAAGCAGGACTTGTTCATTAACTCCACGCTGGCGCAACTCGGGTGCAATATCCTGTGGAAGATGTTCCGCAACGGGATGATAGAGCATCATGGGGTGTATTTGAACCTGGCAACGATGAAAGTAAACCCGATATCAATCTAATATAAAAGTATTTCAGTGTTATTTAGACATAAAAAGAAGCTGTGAGAATACTTCGGTTCGCTGATAGTTTTGTAACTTTGCCCTGCAAAATAAATAAGCATATTACACAATGGAACCATCTATATACAGTTATTCACTTTGCATTGCGCTGCCGTTGATGTCGTTCTTCGGCTTTTATTTTTTGTTGGCTCCAACCCCGGAAAAAGCCATTTTCAATAATTATCTGCGTTCCCGGCGAATTATGGGGGTAGCCATACTGTTACTTGCCGCCAACTATTCGGTACATTTCTTTTTTGGAATCAGGTTCAAGAATACCGATGCCGCCATCCTGATGAACCTGTCCACCTATTTTTTGTGCTACTGGTTGTTCAGTTCGGCCCTCACCACTCTGCTTGACCGCTTTTATATCACCAAATGTCGGTTACGGACGCATATCTGTCTATGGATACTGTTTTCCATCCTTTCCGGCATCGTTCTGCTGTTGTTACCAAAAGGTGGTTTACAGACAACGGTGATGTTTGCCTTGGCCGCATGGTTGGTTATCTATGGGCTGTTCTTGACCCGTAGGCTTCTCCGGGCCTATCACAGGGTCATCCGCATTTTCGATGACACCCGTGCGGATGACATCGGTGCCTATATCAAATGGCTTTCCATTTTCACCTACTGGGCTGTCACATTCGGGGTGGGATGCGGACTGCTGACATTCCTGCCTGATGAATACATCTATATCTGGATTCTGTCATCGGTACCGTTCTACATTTATCTCTTCCTTTGCTATCTGAACTATCTGCTGTTTTACGAACAGGTGGAAAACGCGATGGAGGATGGCATGACTTCTGAAGAGGAAGACCTGTGTGACACCACAAACCGGGAACAGGCACAGAGGCAGGATACTCCTTTTTTCCATGCCGAAATGGCGAAAAAAATCAAAGGTTGGATCGATGCGGACGGTTATATCCGGCCCGGCCTTACCATAAAGGAGCTTTCAGATGTGCTTCATACCAACCGCACCTATCTTTCCGCTTATATCAAGACTACGTATAAAATGACATTCCGCGAATGGATAACCGGTCTCCGGTTGGAGTATGCGAAAAACATACTGAAGGAGCATCCGGAAATCAATATACAGAAGCTGGCTGAGTCTTCCGGCTTTCTTTCTCGCAGTAACTTTATCAAATCATTTACCGAAAAGGAAGGATGTACGCCTGGCAAGTGGAAAAAAGCAAATCTGGAATAATTTGTGTGGTAAAAAGCCGATGAAAAAGGTCTCAGAAGCCCATTTTCAAAAAGTGCTCAAGCGACAAAAAAGTGCTAATTCGACAAAAAGGTGCTCTAACGACAATTTGAAAAGTGCTCAAACGACTATTTTTTATAAAACGCTGTATTTCAACAGAAAAAGTTTTTGTAATATTTTGGGCGCTGAATAGCATTTATTACCTTTGGAGAAGACAAAGATAATAAATTCAAGTTTATATGAGCAGAAAAATCACTTTTCTTACCCTGTTTCTGTGGCTGATGACGGTAACTTTTCCTGTCATTGCGCAGCAGAAAGCAGACACGACCTACACCTTCCGCTTCGTTCCGCAGAAGGACATGTTCTACGTGCCTTGGAATGGCAATGACACGGAACTTGCCCGTCTGTTGGAATGTATCGAAAACAACAAAACCACAATTCTTGACGGCAAGCTGCCGCTATTGGTTGACGGCTACTGTAATTCACTGGGCAGTGAAGCCGAGAACCTTGCCACGGCGAAGATCCGTGCCAACCGTGTGAAATCCGAACTGATTATCCGTGCGGAAATAAAAGAGGAGAATTTCATTACCCGCAACCATGCGACTGAGGGTGATTTTGTCACCGTGCGCCTGACGGTACCGGTAAAGGAAACAGCCGTAATGCATGCGGAAGCGGAAGCACGACGCAAGGCGGAAGCCGAACGACTGGCAGCCGAAAAGCGTGCCGAACAGGAACGGCTTGCCGAAGAGCAACGTAAAGCGGAAGAAGCCCGATTTGCCGCAGAAAAGGCAGAAGCTGAGAAAGCCGCTCACCAAAATAAACTAACCGACATGCCATTGGAAACCCCAACCGACTATCATCTCTATCTCTCCCTGCGTGCCAACCTGCTGCGCTGGGCTACCCTGACACCAGATCTTGGCGTGGAATGGCGCATCTGCCCGTCGTGGGGCATTGCCGTAAACGGCTCGTGGACTTCTTGGAGCTGGAGCGACAAAGACCGCCGCTATGCACTCTGGGAAGTGGCTCCGGAAGTACGTTACTATATGGGTGAGAAGAAAGCCTGGTATCTGGGCGCGATGTTCAAGGCCGGACAGTTCAACTACAAGTTCTCCGAAACAGGCAAGCAGGGCGACCTGATGGGTGGCGGCATCACCGCTGGCTATCAGCTGCGGCTGAACAAGGCACTGGCTCTTGATTTCAACCTCGGTTTGGGCTACCTGAATGCCGATTTCGAAAAATATGAAGTCATCGACGGCGTGCGTGTACGCCGCGGCAACGAAACAAAAGATTGGTGGGGTCCCATCAATGCCGGTGTGACATTGGTATGGAAGTTATTCTAACACGGAGGAATAGAATATGAAAGCAAGACAATATATAAATATGATGGGAATGGCAGCCGCCGTGCTGTTCTCTTCCTGCGTGAAGGACACGCTTTATGACACGCCGCATCCCGACTACGGGAAGATTGCGGTGACAGCCGACTGGTCGGCCCGCGGTGAGGGTATTGACATACCTGCCACATGGACGGTCACCATGGGTGACTATACGGGTACGGAGACTTCCGCCACCCATAACCCCGACCATCTGTTTGCTCCGGGCAGCTACACACTTGCGGTGTGGAACCCGGCTGAAGGAATCACGGTGAACGGCACCACAGCCACCATTGCCGCATCCACGGGAACCCGGGCAGGCACGGATGCCTTTGTGAACAATGCCCCGGGATGGTTCTTCACCTATACGGAACAGGTGACCATCGAGAAAGACAGGGACTATCCGCTGACCGCCGCAATGAAGCAGCAGGTACGCGAACTGACGCTTGTCGTCGAACCTACAGGTGATGCCGCCGGACGCATCACGGAGATTGTTGCCCATCTGACGGGTGCAGCCGGAACACTCGACTTCGCTACCGATACCTACGGAGCCGCTTCGAACGTCGTGCTGCCCTTCACCAAGATTACCGAAGGTGACGATGCCGGCAAGTGGAAAGCCACGGTGCGGCTGCTGGGTGTGACCGGAACGGAACAACTGCTGAGGGGTGAAATCCGCTATGCTGACGGCAACCCGACCCCCACCACGCTGAAAAGCGACCTTACGGAAGCCCTCAAGGATTTCAACACCGGAAAGGGCGAATCGCTGACCCTCGGCGGAACGCTGGTTGAGACTCCCGAAGGCATGGAAGTGGACGGAGCCGAAATCAACGGCTGGGGAGAAGTGAAAGGTGATGATGTAAATGCCGATTTGTAAATAATTAGTAAACCGAACGCAGGAGCAAAGCTTGCTTTGATTTTGCTGAGGTGCAGCAAATATTGAAATGGAATTAAACTAATATAATGACTAATATAATGAAGACGAGATTTTTTACACTTGCAACGCTCGCCCTCGCACTGGCAGCCTGCAACAACGACAACGAGAACCTGAACGGTGACCCCGTGGCCGCCCAGTTTACCGCCAACATCGCCCCCGCCACCCGCGCCAGCGGAACCACCTGGACTGGCGGCGACCGTATCGGCATCACCGACATCGGCAACGATTCCCAGTACGGCAACGTGCCTTTCATCCTGAAAAACGGGAAATTTGAGGCAGAAGGAAAGGTTATCTATATCGAAGATACAAAGACCCATACTTTCCGCGCCTACTATCCGTACAACACGACGGGAGGCATCCTCGCAGCCACGACCGATGCCACGGCGCAGCAAAACAAGCCTGCCATCGACTTCCTCTTTGCTTCAGGAGCCACGGGAGACAAAAACAACCCGGTAGTAAGCTTTACCGACAAAACCGCCAAAGGCGGTGAAGACAACTCCTTCCACCACCGCATGAGCCAGATAACCCTTACCTTCGAGGCGGGCGACGGCGTGGATTTCAGCGTGGTCAAGCCTGAACGTTACACGCTGGACGGATTGTTACTCACCGGTACGTTCAACACGGCCGACGGTATTGCCACCGCAGACAACGGAGTACAGACCGGAGAACTGGCCATGAATCTGGCAGACGGCAATCTCACGTCATCGATCATCCTCTTCCCGCAGACAGTTGCATCCCTGCCGTTGGTTGTGAATTACAAAGGTCAGGAATATCATGCCACACTCACCATGCCCGAAGGCGCACTGCTGGCGGGCAACAACTATACCTATACCGTCAAGGTACGCAACAAAGTCCTTGAAGTCAGCGAAGCCACCATTGCAAAGTGGAACGATATAGACGGTGGAGATGTGGGTGCTGACCTGTAGGATTTTAATAATTAATCGATTAGAATAAAGAATTATGAGACATAGATTATTTATCCCCGCAGCCACCGCACTGCTGTTCGCCCTCGCCGCCTGCACGCAGGACGAACTTGCTGACGATAACCGTCTGCCCGAAGGTGAATACCCCGTCGTCATCCGTGCCACCGGACTGTCCGTAGAAGCAACGCCGCTGGCAGCCCATTCCACCCGTGCCGCTGTGGACGGCGACTGGCAGGGCGTCACTTCCGTGGCACTCAAGATGGGCGATGCGGTAAAGGAATACACCGTTACGGCTTCTACCGATTTCAAGAGTGCCACGCTTTCACGCGAGAACGCCCCGTACTACTGGACCAGCCGCGACCCGATTACCGTATCGGCATGGTGGCCCTTCGACAATGCCGACATCACACAGATGCCTGCCGTGAAGGTGGCCGAAGACCAAAGCAAATTGGCTGACTTCCAGAACAGCGACTTCATCTCTGCTGAGAACCGGAAGGTGGAATTTAACAACCCGACACTCGAATTTACCCACCGCACGGCACGCGTGACAATCGAACTGAAGCCCGGCACGGGATTCACGAGCGTCGCTGGTGCCACGGTGAGCCTCATGAGCCTGTCCGCCGATAACGGCAACCCGACTGCCATCAAGACCTACAACGCAAGCGGCAACACCTACGAGGCACTGACCGCCCCGCAGACCGTTGCGGCAGGCAAACCGTTCGTCAAGGTGGAACTCGGCGACGGCACCTTCTACTTCCGTCCGCAGAACAACGTCGTATTAGAAGCGGGCAGCCGCTATAAATATACCGTTAAGGTGAACGCCACCGGCTTGACGTTAGAGGGTTGCACCATCGGCAGCTGGGTTGACGGCGGCGGCGAGAGCGGCGAGGCTGAGGATTTGGGCTACATCTACGACAGCAACACCAAGACCTACACGGTCTATAACGCCAACGGCCTACTGGCATGGAACAAAGCCATACAAAAAGATGAATCGATAAATTGCACCCTCACCGCCGACATCGACCTGACGGGTAGGGAATGGACACGTTTAGACACATGGCCAGGCTACTCCGGCGTCTTTAATGGGCAGGGACACAGCATTACGGGATTAAACTTTTCAGCAGCGAGGTTTGGACTTTTTCTTTTTTTAAATCAAAGTGGAGTGATAAAGAACCTACAACTCATAGATGTGAATCTGGATGGCAGTAGTGGAGGAGCTGCTGGAATGGTGGACCGAAATCATGGCCAAATCATTGCCTGCTCTGTGACGGGAAAACTTACTGTACATAGTGGTGGTATAGCCAATGCAAATTATGGCGATATCATCGCTTGCTGGTTCAACGGCACATTGAAAGATGAGGCTGGCTGTGGAACTATAGTGCGTTTCAACTACAAGAATATAACTTCCTGTTATTGGGGAGGCAATGCCGAGCAAGGAGTACTCCGTAATGAAGGAGGAACGGTAGTTGCCACGAAGGTAGACGGCGCGACCGTGAAATGGCAGACAGCCGTCGACGGCATGAACACCGCCCTCACCGGCAACGACTACCAGTGGACACTCGGCACCGGCGGTCTGCCCGTACTGAAAAGAAACAATAAAAACCCCTAAACAACACGCATCATGAAACGAACAAACATCCATATATTCGCAGCCCTCGCCCTGCTGTTCGCCCTCGCCGCCTGCACGCAGGACGAAGCAGGCTTCCTGTCTGAAGGGGCGGAAGGCACACCCATCGTCTTCACCGCCACGGGGCTGAACCCCGCCGCGACAGCCACCGCCGGCACCCGTGCCCCGGTGGACGGCAATTGGGAGGGTGTGCAGAGCGTGGCAGTCCTGATGGACGGCACGGTGAAGGCATACGACGTGACGCCCACCAACGCCACGCTGACCTCCACCGACCCGCACTACTGGACCAACCACAAAGACATCACCGTCACGGCGTGGTGGCCCTACACCGCTGGTGAGACATCCCCGCCTGCGGTGAAGGTAAAAGCCAACCAAAGTGCCCGGAAAGACTTTGAGGGCAGCGACCTCATCGTAGCCGACGGGCAGACGGTGACCTACGGCAGCCCCACGCTCCGCTTCACCCACCGCACGGCGCGGGTGACCATCGTTCTGACGGACTACACCGAGGGGCTGGCATCCGTGCAGCTGACGGGACTCTCCACTGAAGGCGACAACCCGGATATAATCGTCCCGTATGACAAGGGCAGCAACACCTACACCGCCCTCGTAGCCCCGCAAAGTGTAGCAGCTGGCACGGCCTTCATTACCTGCACCTTCACTAACGGCAAGACCTTCGTTTATAAGATGAAGAATGCTACCGACTGGCAGGCGGGCGGTGAATATACCTACACCGTCTCCCTCGCTGCGGCAAAAGACCTGGGCTATACCATAGAGAGCAACGGCAGCTACACCGTGACCTCCGCCGATGGCCTGATGAATGTAGCCGAATTAGTGAACGGAGGTAAGACCGACATTAACATTACCCTCGACAAAAACATTGACCTGACGGGCAAAGACTGGACGCCGATAGGCACAAGCTTCGACAACTCATACACCGGCACCTTCGACGGCGGCGGCCATACCATCACGGGGCTGACCATTACGACAAAAGACCAATTTGTGGGTCTGTTCGGCTATCTCAATAGAGCTGGTACGGTGAAGAACGTGGTGATGGAGGGCATACAGATAACAAGCAATCACATGATTGGCAATACTGGCGGCGTGGCAGGATTTAGATGAGACACCATTGCAAACTGCTCAGAGTCTGGCTCCGTC
>ENA-ORIN01000106-ORIN01000106.1-human-gut-metagenome-genome-assembly--contig:-NODE-106-length-15972-cov-6.16316_pt1 | contig 15972 bp, 12 predicted proteins | sample MGYA00243031_ERZ508748 | MGnify/ENA primary metagenome ERZ508748 (study PRJEB26277, sample SAMN04329839) | human gut metagenome | biome: human-associated habitat | host: Homo sapiens | place: USA...
ACAGTCCGGTTTTCCGCCCGTCTACATAAGCGGATATATCCCAATAATCATAACGGTTGGTAACAATCAGCCGGCGCTCCTTACCATGCAGACGGCCGTGTTGGTAGGTCGCTTCGTAAACAAGCTCTCCATTGCCAGGATTATATTCGCGATAAAGCCCGTCCTTACGGTCGGCTTTCAGGTAAAATTCACGGCTGCGGGCGCCCGTATTACGGTCATACGATATATGCAGTCCTTCTTCCCTGCCGTTGACGTAAGTCTTCACGGATAATGTATCGCCACTTTCGGCAATTTCAATCCGCCGGCCGTCCTTTTGGTCGTTCTTATAATGACCCAGAATATGCGGCTGCCCGAAAGTGGACATCGAGGAGTATTCACCGTCTTTCATGCCGTATTCATTATAATATTCCGTCTCATAAAGTTCGTACGTCCCTTTCAGGAAAGTAAACTGTTTGCCTACCTGCTTACCGTCCTTATAAGTATGGTCTCTGCGCAACGTACCGTCCCACTCATAAACCATATCCTTTCCATCCTGCTTGCCGTTGCGGTAGTTCACCTCGCGCTCTACCTTGCCGGTAGTAAAGTAGGTTTTATGGGCGCCGTGCAGCTTGCCGTCCTTATAGGACTTCTCTTCCTGCACACGCCCCTCACTATCGTACATCTTAAATACGCCGTCTTTCTTGCCGTCCTTGTATGTACCGTCGCATTTCAGCTTGTTGTATTCATACTCTCCATACTTGCCGTTGTAAAAACCGTCCCTAAATTCAGCCTGTATATAAGCAGAGTGATAACCGTCTATGATGCGGTGGTCTCCGTTCAAGGGTTTTTCTGTTTTCAGGTCACGAAAAAGAATACGTCCGTCACCCACATTGATAGCCGATACCTGCTCAATCGGATACTCCTTCTGTGCCTGTACCATAACAGGCAGAAACATCAGAAAAGAAATCAAAGCCACACATTTCTTCATAGCTCTTTCTTTCAAAATCCTACTCTTTTTATCCATAATTATTACTTTTTATAAAAGTTGAAAACAGTCGTATAACGCACCAACGGGCCTATAGGACAAAAATAAAAGATAGGTACTGAATAAGAAAACGGACAAGGGGTATAATTACGGGATACTGCACACCCGATAAATATTTATTTTACAACTGATTATCATGATATATAAAGAGGTATGCAAGGGTATATTTATATATCAATAAAAATATACGTTATAATTTTTCAAAGCAAATAAAGAAAATGGAAAAGCAGGTATCCGACTGACGTTTCTTTATTGTTTTGTATCCATTTTTCTCTATTCATAGAATACTTTTTCTTTCTAATCCAAATAAAAGAAGGTGCGCTATTGTGATATGAACACGCATTCGTGAAGTTTAATCGGACACACCTTCTTCTATCCTGTAATTCCGGCTAAAGCCGTTATGCTTCCTGCTTGGAATATTCCGAAAACTCACATCCGAACTGTTCCACCAGCATATTATCCATGTCATCGGCCTTAAAGGCAAGATTCACCAGATTCGTACGGATTTCATCTTCCGACTCTTCCGTGAGGTCGGACAGATGGATGCGATAAGCCATATAAATCTGCCGGGCTTCAATGCCCAGTTTATAGGGAGCGAAATCCTCACTCAGGATATAGTCCAATACACGTTCCACCTCTTTCTTAGGCAAGAGGTTGATGGGAGCAACAGCAAACAGATAAGTGTTTTCATACACAAAAATACGAATCTCCGACCTCGCTATATGAATCGTCCACGAATCGTACCCGAACCGCGCAAGGATAGGGTTAACTCCCATTTCGGCAATGGCCTGTTCGCAGAACACACTCAAAGGCGACTGTTCACGCTCTGCAAAAACTTCTTCCGGCAACTTTTCGCCGCAGGAAGGACAAAATTCCTCTTCCTCGGATATCAGCTCATCGCAACTGTCGCACTGTACCTGGAATGTATTGCGGTCAACCCCGTCAACCGACTCCAAAAGCTTACGCAATGCCTCTACACGCACACCGAACCCCATATTGTCCGCATTGGTGAACTTGCTTACCGTTACTCCCACCACTTCACTGTTTTCATTGAAGATAGGTCCGCCCGAATTACCGGGATTTACGGCAGCATCGGTCTGTATATAATATTTTCCTTCCATAAGCTGCTTGGGCGAGGAAACCGACCCTTCCGTTACCGTAAAAGGCATGCCGTAAGGATACCCCGCCACACTGACCTTTCCGCCGATGGCCAATGAATCATCCGCAGCCAGGTTCAGTTCGGGAAGAGCTGAAAAGTCTGCATCCACAGCCAATAAGGCAATATCCAAAGAAGGATTTACGAGTACCACTTTGGCAAGGTAAGGATTCCGGTCGTTATCATGTATGGCAACAGTATGGAAACCGTTCACCACATGGTAGTTCGTTACAAAAAGATTATAAGATTTCAGATAGAAACAGCTTCCGGAACCGCCGGCATGTGTCACCTTATATACGAGTTTATAAATGTTCTGATCCATAATATATAGTTTAGATACCGTTAAGTTAATTCATAATTCCCATCACCTTCTTCTGCATTTCAAGCATCAGCCGGGAGTATTCCTGCATATTACCGCTCATCATGGCTTCCGCCATTTTCTGTTGCAACACCTGCATGTCGTCACTTCCCATGGTTTCCGTAATTTTCTGCACCTGTTTCATACCGGCAGCAAAGTCCGTCTCATCCTCATCGTCCAAATCGCCTTCCATAATCTTGTCCATAGCGTTGTAAAGAATTTCAGAGGCCTCTTCCAAAGAGCGGTTGCCTGCCTTCTTCAAAGCTTTTGATATAACGGCATTGATATCGTCCTGCATATCATTATAGAAATAAGCTTCGTAGAACACATAAAGCAAGCGTACCGCACTGCGTTCATAATTCTCCGACTGGATGGCTTCGGTGGCTTCTTTATAGACATTCATAAAATTCTCCTGCACGTTTTTCAGGGAAGAACGGCGCTTTGCAGACACCAACGTATCCGTGTAGTAAAGGTCTTCCGCCAGTTTTTCCTTCGGAACGGCAAGCAACTTTTCAAGGAACGCTTTTCCTTTTGATACAACCTCTTCCGTAGGCAGGTCGGCATCCATATCATTCACTGCCTTGTCGAGGTCGTTCAGCAATTGTCCCTGAGGATGTGCAAAATAGGAAATCTGGTAGAAAGCGGTATCCAGCACATTCCACGAATAACCGTACCGGCGGTCGGCCCCATACTCTTTGAGTGCCTCCAACGTTTCGCGTCCCAATGTCTGTATGCCTTCATAAATGCGGTCTACCTCTTCCTGCGGATACGGAGTCACCTGCGGCTCGTAACAGCGGGTAGCGCCAAATTTCGTACAGAACTCATCGTCATACTTATCGCCTATGTGGCAGATATTCTGAAGCACGAAATACATTTTATGCGGATGACTCTGTGAAAGCGGACAAACATATTCCATATTCAACTTATCACCGTTCTTTACGAAGCGGGGCAATAACAATTTATTCAGGTTCAAGTCCGCCACCTGACGGAGCATGGCTACCCTACCCTTTTCCGGCAGATTCAGGAAATCGGCATTGATATGGAAAAAACCGTCGGCAATACGGATATGTACAAGAATGGAACCGTGAGGAATGTGAAACTCCGTACCGTCGGCATTACCGTACTTGGTACGAAAGTCCGCGTTCAAATAATCCAGCAAACTATGAAAAGCCTGTACATACTCACCCCGGTTATACAAGTCCACACCCTGTTCGTAGGCTTCGGTACGGATAGCACTTTGCGTAGAATCTACTACGGGAGAAATAACAGCAAATGTCTGTTTCATATCTTGATATTGTATTTAAAGAAATAATAATAACCGTATCCCGCCCTGCGGAATGCCGGAAAACAAATATAGAAAGCAAAACACAAACAAGAACATAGATGCAGGGGGATAAATACAGAATGAAAATATCCCGTTAAAATATTGAATATTAAAAATTTATTTGGCGTAAACAGCATAAAACAAGGGGATATTTGCCCCGAAAACATGGATTTCTTTCCTTTTTTTCCGCCCGATACATACCAGCCGGACAGCACAACAGAACGGGAAATGTTATGATTCTTCGCTCCCACATATTATATGGAAAAGCCGGTATTCACAACAAGTGGTTTCCTTTTTCAGTACAACAAAAAAACGCTCTTAATAAACCTTTCTGCAATTTTACTATAATTCGAAAAAAATTATAGTAAAATTCTCTCCGAATTTATTAACAGCCTGTTTTCCCCCTATCGCGACACTTGTAATAAATACAAACAAAAAAGGATACAATCTTCACAGATTACACCCTTTGAAATATCCTAAAAAATCTTTTTTGTAAAATCCTATTGAAGTAATTCAGCCATTATTTGTATTACAAACAAAAAATTAGTTTTAAAAGCACTTCACAAATATAGTGAAAACTCGCCCGATTATGGATGGATTCAGGAAAAATAATGTAAACTATTGGGTTTTCAGGGAGATACGCAGCATTATTCCGCATTTGTAAACGTGTGCTTTGAAGCTGTTTTTTGAATAGTTAAGCGGAAAAATTGCTACCTATCCGTTGCCCATTCCAGTTGTATGGAGTTGTTTGAAAATCCTTTTTGCTCCGACCATAAAGAACGCAGTTTTATCATTTTGGCTTAGCGAAGGTACTTATTTTTTTTGAGATATGAAAAATATAGGTTCCGGAAGTCAATGGTGATAGCTTTGTCTATGTTTGACGATATTTTACATGCCGATGATTAACTCTGTCTCCGTTAATTTTGCAAACAATGGAACAGATTATGAATCAAACAGATGTAAAGGTTTCGTTCTACCTTAAAAAGAGCGAGGCGGATGCCAAGGGAAATTGTCCCGTAATGGCACGGCTTATTGTCGGCAAGTACTCTGAAACAGCATTCAGTGTTAAGCTTCGTGTGCCACAGTCTTTGTGGTTATCTGGACGTGCCTGTGGGAAAAGCGCTGCGGCCCGAGACATAAATAACAGGCTGGATGAAATACGTGCAGCTGCTTTCAGTATCTATGCGGAACAATCCGCAAACCGTGAAGTTGTTACTGCAGAAGAAGTAAAACACCAGCTTTTGGGAATGGCTTCGGAACAGGAAACCTTGTTAAGCTATTTCAGGCTTTTCATGAGAAATTTCGAGAAACGTGTTGGGATTAACCGGACGGAAAGCAGCTTGAACGGTTATCGAAATTCCTATGATCATCTGGTTCGTTTCTTACAGTCACAATACAAGTTGTCAGACATTCCTTTTGCAGCATTAGACCGTTCTTTCATTGAAAAATTCGATTTGCATTTGCGTACGGAATGTCATTTGGCTCCAGGAACGATTGTAAATCTTACTGTAAGGCTGAAAACAATTGTCGGAGAAGCGATTGCGGACGGTATCATTACAGCGTTTCCTATTGTGGGTTATGAACCGACGCATCCGCAATCGGAACAAAAATATCTTACAACAGAGGAATTGAACAGAATCATGACCACCCCTTTGCATAGTCGCACCCTTTATCATGTACGGGATTTGTTTTTGTTTTCCTGCTATACTGGTATTCCTTATAGCGATATGTGTATGCTGACAAATGAGAATCTTTCCCTTGCTGAAGATGGCATTTGGTGGATTAGGAGTTCACGCAAGAAAACCGGTGTAGATTTTGAAATACAGCTTATGGAATTGCCGCTTCATATCATTGAAAAGTACCGGGATGTGGCTCATGAGGGAAAGCTTCTTCCTATGTATTCCAACAGTTCGTTGAACCATTATTTGAAACAGATAGCCGTACTCTGTGGCATAGAACGCAAGCTGGTCTTCCACGTGGCCCGTCATACCTATGCGACCGAAATCACCCTTTCCCATGGTGTACCACTTGAAACGGTCAGCAAGATGTTGGGACACAGCAGAATTGGTACTACACAGCTTTATGCAAAGGTTACAGACAATAAGATAGATACAGATACAAAAGCATTGGATAAAAAAATTGCTGAGAGGTTTTCTGTAGTTATTTGATAATGGCAAAAAATAGGATTATGAAAAGAAATACTGATAATATGGAAATCAAACGTCGCAGTACATTTGCGATATTGTTTTATATAAACCGTACCAAAATCCGTAAAGACGGAACATGTCAGCTGCTGTGCAAGATAAGCATAGATGCCAAATGGGAACAGATAGGAACGAAAGTGTCTGTCAATCCTGCCGTTTGGAATCCGGAAAAGGGACGGGCTGACGGCCGCAGTGAGAATGCTATTACCGTCAACCGGGCCATTGATGATCTGACAAAAGAAATCAAGGAGCATTATAGGCGGATTAAGAACAGTCTGGGATTTATTACGGCAGAGCAGGTAAAGAATGCTGTGATGGGAGTCGGTCAGAAACCGCTAACTCTGCTGGCTCTTTTCAGAGAGCATAACGAGGAGTTCAAGAAGCGTATCGGGGTGGATCGGATAAAGGAAAGTTATGATTCCTACTTGCGCTCATATAAGCACCTTTCTGCTTTTGTGCAGGAAAAACGTGGTATAGAGGATGTTCTTTTACGGAATCTTGATCGTGTTTTTTATGATGACTTTGAACTGTTTCTCAGGACGAACAGGAACTTAAGTCCGAAGACAGTACATGAACACCTTTATAGACTGAAGAAGATGACTATGAGGGCTGTCAGTCAGGGAACAATACGCCGCGATCCTTACTGTCGTCTTCATCCGGAATTACCCAAACGGAAAAGTCGTCATCTGAAATTGGAAGATCTGAAGACACTGCTTACAACCCCGGTCGAGAAGCCACAGCTTCAGTTTGTCCGAGACATGTTCATTTTCTCCACCTTTACCGGACTTGCCTATGCAGATTTGAAAAGACTGACTGTTAATGATATTATACAATCTGAGGATGGTTCGTGGTGGATTCATATCCAACGTCAGAAAACAGGGACATTGTCTTCTGTACGGCTGTTGGATATTCCGTTGAAGATAATTGAAAAGTATCGGGAACAGCGTCATGATGACAAGGTTTTCAATTTATACAAGCGTGAGTATTTCATTATGCTTACCCGTAAGTTAGGTGAGGTATACGGTTTTGAACTCACATTCCATAAGGCGCGACACAATTTCGGAACTCATATAACTCTTTCAATGGGCATTCCAATTGAAACGGTCGGTAAAATGATGGGCCATATGCGAATTGAAACTACGCAGCTTTATGCTAAAGTCACCGACAAGAAAGTAGATGAAGACATGAAACGTCTGAAGGCAGCTGGTCTAAGCCAAACATCCGGCTTATATGAGGAGGATATTATAGTAAGGAAACAGAGACGAAAATCCCAAAGCCAGCTATCAGAAAATAAAGAAACGACCTTGTAACGAGGCCGTTTCTTTTGCATTGTTTCATACCCATCGCTGTTCTTCCCTGCATCTTTTATATGCGTCGTCAAGAACTTTCTGTATGTCTGACTCTTTGTAAAGGGCTTTTCCCTGCACAAGGTAGTAAGGTATCACACCGAGGGTCCGGTATTCCTGCAAGGTACGCCGGCTTACTTTCAACAGCTTTGAAAGTTCCTCGTCCGTGAGGAAATAATCACTGTGGAATGCGGGTCTCGGAGCCGTCCTTATTGCGTCTATCATACGCTCCATGTTTTCCAGCCCTTTGAAAATAGTATCAATCCGCTGGTCCTTTCTGTCTATAAGATCGTAACTCATGGCTTTCTTTTTTGTGGGTGATAACTTGATTCCAACATGTTTTGCACATCTTCCGGCTTGTAGAAGAACTTGTTCTTGACCCGGGTGAAAGGCAACAGCCCTTTCTCACGATATACCTGAAGCGTTCTCTTTGATATGCGGAGAATCCCGCATACCTCCTGATTGTCCATCCATTTTTTCAGTCCTGCATCTTTGGCCGGATTGCATATACCAGTGACTTTTTTCTCTATCATGCTGAATCGGACAACCAGTTCGTCAAATGTCCGTTTGTCTATACATATAATTTCCATACTGCCGTTTTGTTAGAATTGAATACCGAGTTCCTTTTTAATTTTTGCCGGAAGTACCTTTCCTTTCCTGCTCAGGAAGTCCTGGACTTCCGAAGCCTTGTAATAGGTACGTCCTTCAATCTTGTAGTAGGTGACGAGTTTCTTCTGGCGGTAGCGTGCAAGTGTACGCTTGGTAACACCAAGGAGCTCGCACATATCCTGGTTGTCAAGCAGCTTGTCACCCTCAAGAGCGGCCGTCTGCCTGTTCATGCGGTTCAGCCTGTCATCTATCCTGTCAAACCGTTCCATTATCTGATGGAGCATCATCTGGAATGTCTCCCTGTTTATCTGTATCATAATGAATTCTGTTTTTAGTGTAATAATTCCATTTTTTACACCGTGTTGCGCAACAGGTTTCATTATGATATAGGCCAAAACATAGACCAACGGAACATATCGCCACATAAAAGCATGACAAGTCATTGAGTAATAGGAAAATAAAAAATCAGCCCCATAAAAATGAGACTGATGGAAGTATTGCAAATGCAATATGTTGCAATGCCTTATTGCAATGTCTTGCAATAAACCAGGCGACAAATTCCGTTTTTGAATGTTTTGGATTTTACGGTTTTCCACTCTCCACGTGGCAGATGTTTTGAGACGGATTTATGGTTCGGACGAGTGGAAGGAAACAGGAAAATGATCATTTCATCTATGAGATGATAAACTGAGAGACCACGCAAAAGTTCTATGCTTTCTTCGTCATGTATCTCGGCTTGATAAAGGATGGATGGGTCTGACATGTCTTTCTCGCACATGAAATCCACAAGCGGATAACCCGGATAGAGCCGGCGGGTACATTTGTCGCGCCCGTATGAGAATCCGTCCTTGTCGTCTCTCATCCATTGTAATAAGGGGTCGTCTTCCGCCGGAATGGAACCGTCTAATGTCATTGCTATCAGAACCTGTAACTTGGCCATACCTTTTTTCCTCTAAATGAAAAGCGTGAAACTCACGCACTATCAGGTAGAGGCTCTGGTAAGCCCATTGTAGAATCATGCATGAGCTCACGCTATAGGACATAGCATAAGCTACACGCAAAAGCCTCTACAATATCAATTTACCAGATTTCTACCTGAGACGTCTTGCGACTTATGTTGTAATGTTCGGCAAGGCTTAAAGCAATGCCGATATTTTCTCCTTATGTTGTGACTGTCATTCCTATATTACAAGGATTTCCAATCATATGCAAATGTAGGCATTTTATTCCAAACAGAAATATGGAATGACGGTTATTTGTCATTCAATCCATATTTTTTCATTTTCCGATATAGTGTGGACGGATCAATATGCAGTATGCCTGCTGCTTGTTTGCGACTCCCATGGCTGGTTTTCAATGCCTGTATTATCGAGTGTTTCTCTTCCGCATCGTTTTCAGGAAAAAGATTGATTTCCTCGGTCGCCGCTTCCAGTTTGATATTCAGGTCGGCGGTTTCAATGAGCGGCTGTTTAGCCATAAGTACCGCCCTTCTTATCCTGTTATGCAGTTCCCGTACGTTCCCAGGCCAGCGGTAAGAGAGAAGCAATTGTTCCGCTTCAGAACTGAAGCCTTCTGTCGGTCTTTTCAGTTCTCCGGAAAACTTTTTTCTGAAATGATGAGCCAAAGACAGAATGTCATCGGGGCATTCATGCAAGGAAGGCAGGACAATCTCAAATTCGCATAGCCGGTGGTATAGGTCTTCCCTGAACCGTTTTTCTTGTATTGCAAGTTGGAGATCTTCATTGGTGGCGGCTACAATTCTTACATTAGCCCGCTTTTCTTTGTTACCACCTATTGGGATGTATGTGCCTTCTAGCAAAACCCGCAGCAGCATGGCTTGGACGTCCAGGGACTAGATCCCTATTTCATCCAGAAAGAGTGTTCCGCCTTTTGCCACTTCAAAATATCCGTCCTTGTTGGCGTCGGCACCGGTAAATGTTCCCTTTATGTGCCCGAAAAAGAGGGAGGGTGCAAGCTCCTTGGGTATGACTCCACAATTCACGGCGACAAACGGCATATCCTTCCGCTCTCCTATATAGTGGATACGCTGTGCAACCGATTCTTTTCCGGCACCGTTAGGACCAAGTATAAGCACAGAAATGTCAAATGGGGCGACTGTACTGACCAGATGTTCGACCTCCTGCATCTGAAGGCTGTTTCTGGGGAGCAAATCCTTGTTCTTGTCGCATATCACAGATTTGGGACGGAAAATATCTTTCAGTTGTCTTTGCAATTCGTCCATCTGTACCGGTTTTGCCAGATAGTCTTTGGCTCCCAGTTTTATGGCTTGTACAGCATCCGGTACTGAGGCATATCCGGTCATGATAATGAAAGGGATATCCATCCGTTCCTTCCGCATCCATTCGAGCAAAGATATACCGTCCCCTTCCGGCAGGCGTACGTCGGACAGCACAAGGTCGAAACTTTCTTTCTTGAGCAGTTTTCGTGCCCCAGGTTCATCTATTGTTATCTCTGCTTCATAACCGGATTTTTCCAACCTTTTTTTCTGTTGCCCGGCAAGCATGATGTTGTCTTCAACTATCAGTATTCTGTATTTCATTCATGTTTTCATTTAATTATGTCCGTCCATTTACGATAATCGGCTTTTTGTCTCAGATATCAGCCGGTCTATTCTTCTGACAATTCTTTCCACATCATTGCGGAATGCTGACTCATCCGTATCTTCCACATACTCTTCATAGCTGTACGATTCCAGCTCATGGGCTATTCCCAATTGCTCCCACCTCGGGTACATCCTGTGCAGAGTTTCCCATATCCGCTTCCGGTCGAGCTTTTCCTGACTCAAAGAATCCAGCAAGTCAGAACTGTTCCTATTGGATTCCTCTATAAGAGTCTCCAAAGTCCAGCGTTCGTCTCCTGTAGTGACATACAGAGCCTCGAAATCTGGAGAATGATTATCCATTGTTCTGTCCTGTCCAATGAGTGACGAGAGAAATTCGAGCAGGTCCCTTGTATAGAACGGTTTGTGGATACAGCCGGCAAATCCGGCTTGAATATAGCGGTCTGCATCGCCGTCGTTACGGGCGGTCATTGCAGCTATGGGAATTGTCCGTGAATTTCCTATGTTGGAAAGGCGTAGCAGATGCAACAGGTCAAAACCTCCCGTACCACGCATCTGTATATCGGTCAGCAATAGGTCGTATTCTCCGGTTCTCAATGCCTTGACCACTTCCTGTGCATTGGTACAGGCTCGGCATGAGATACCGTTCCGTTCCATCATTTCAACTGTGTTGCGCAATTGTATCGGATCGTCATCGACTACAAGAACCCGCCGAGGAAGTCTGAGGTTTCCCGTATAAGTTTCTGGCTTGTCTCTTGCAGGCTCATTGGTCTGCCTAAGCGGAATTTCCACCTTGAATTCGCTGCCTTTACCGAGCTGGCTCGAAACAGAGAGGCTTCCTCCGAACAGGTTCACCAGCCCTTTCGTAATGGAAAGTCCCAGTCCGAAGCCTTCTGAATCCAAATCAGGAGCAGCCCGTTCAAAGGGCTGAAAAATGCGTTGTGTTGTGTTCTCGCCCATTCCTATCCCCGTATCTTTGACCTTTACTGAAAGAGTATCTTCTTCATAACTTGCCAGAAATTTGATATAACCTGTACGGGTGAATTTTACAGCATTCTCCAGAATGTTGACCACTATCTGCCTTATGCGGTCTGCATCGCCAAGGACGGTGATGCCGCACCCCATAAAAGCCTTGTCAAACATCAATCCTTTGTCGTTCGCCTTGCGTGTGTATTCTTCAGCGATACTTTCCAGAAAGGATTCAAGATGGAAAGGAATTTCGTTCAGGGTTTCTTTAGCATCGTCCAGACGGGAGAGGTCAAGCAGGCTGTTGGCAAGCCGGGTGATATGACGGGATGATTCAAGGATGTTTCCGAGATAGGCATTGCGGCGTTTCCGGTCACGAGTATCCATGGCCAGTTCAGCACTGCCACTGATGGCATTGAGAGGTCCTCGTATGTCATGGGAAAGTGTGATGATTATTTTCTTGCGCATGTCGGAGAGTGTACGGTTTTGTGTTGCCGTATCTTCCAGTTCAGCCTTGTCCCTTTCCCTGCGGTTAAGGTCACGCATGATGATAAGGTGCGAAATGATGAGCAGGATGATGGCCATGCCGATTACTCCTGCCATTAAAAAGAACGACATTTTCTCTGCTTCTGCCATTTTTAACTCTCTTTGTGAGAAGGCAGTCTGTGCCTGTTCGTCAAGGTCGTTTATCAGCTTGTTCAATGTCCTGTTCAATTCCCTGTTGCGCATACGCAGGCTGTCGGCATAAATGTCCATTTCGTTCGCCTGTCTTTGATGTATTGCTATCAGGCTGTCGCTGAAATCATGAAGTTCTTTTTGGGATGGCATTACTTGTATTTCTTCTTTTTTCCCGAAGAATCCTGCAATCCCTTTTTTCTTTTGTTCTATGGTACGGATATGTGTTGCACGCCTCGCCACTTCCGGCAACTGGTTTACCAGCACGCTGTCCGCTTCAGTTCGCCGTTCAAACATTTCCATTATGTGCAGCAGGTGTGTCTCCTTTTCGGCAAGCAGAGCACGAAGAGTGTCTATCTGTTCCGGGCGTACATATTCACGGCAGTGTCGTTTAAGCGAGTTCAACAAACTGTCGGCTTGAAGTCGGTGGTTACGATAGTACAGATAGTCCGCTTTGTTCCAATTTACCACACCCTCACCCAATGTGGCGAGCCCCGTAATACGGCGATGAGCCGTGTTGATACCACGACGTACAAGGTTTATGTTTGCCGTCTCTGCCTCAATTTCGCGCATCCGCTGCCGTTCATATATCAAAATGGCGGCCATGCTACCGATGACCGCCATAAGTATGGCATAGCCGAAAAATATTTTATATCGCAGCGACACTGTTTGTTGATGAAAAATATAATTGGTTAACTAAATATCAATATCACAGGATAGTGATCCCCACCCATCATATGATATCTTAGTACACATGTTCTTAGCTGTAATCTGCTATCGATAAGGAAATAATCTAATTCTCGACCTGAAAAATGTGTTGGCATACCACAACAAGCAAAATTAGCACTATTTCCCGGCCTACTCCTGGTACCTGTGGTCATTATTCTTAAATATTCTGATAATTCGCTTGGCGTTGAATTCATATCTCCGCCAATGATGAAAGGAGATACTGCATGACGTACTAAATCTCTTATATCTCCTACAGCACCAGACCCAGATTCGCAATGAAGGGTATAAATGTTACATCCATTATAATTTAAACAAATTGCAGATCGGCCTGTTCCTGATATCAGATAATGTATTGATGCTACAAAATTCAAATCCGCAATGATACAAGTATTACATCTACAATTATAAGCACCTGCATGTTCTACCACAACATAGTGGTATCTACCACTATGTTGTGCAGGCAGTATGAAATTACCACATTCTTGTATCATAACGACATTACATTGTTCTGTTGTTAATAGATGATTCAATATATTTAATTTAATAGCATCATTAAGAGGATTTCCTTGGGAATTCCATGTACAAATTTTCATATGGCTGTTTTTAGATGTTTGATGCATTTATTATGTTTTCATAATAATTATTATCAAATTTGAACGGGACTTTATCCATCCCGTTCTATATGTTTATACTCTATTTACTGCTTTCTGTATTTATAGGCTCGATACAGGAAGCCATTATATCCATCAGTTTTGACAGACCTTCGGTCTGTGGTTGCTGGCTGGCCGAAACATGTATCTGGTATTTTGCCGTTTGGTTGGTCATGCGGGTGTTCTCACGGGCGGTCGTGACTTTGCCGCTGATTTCCGCATTTATAAACCAACGTTTTGCAGAGGCTTTTGCCTCTACTTCTGCGTTGGTAGTGCTTTTTACGTTTGACGTATCGGTAACCTCCATCTGGAAATCGACATCCACGCGATCTATAAGCAGGGCAGGAATAGGCACCAATCCTATAAACGGAGCCTTTACCGTTTGTTTTATTGTTGTCATTTTTTCATTCTGCTGTATCGGTCTTTCGACATCGAATTCCAATATACGCGCTTTATTGCCGCTTTTACCATCAAATGCAATTTGCTGGTAGAAATTCCATGCTGTCGCTGCCAATTCCTGTTGTGCTTCGGCTGCTGCAATAAGCGGTGCTGCAATCAGTTCCCGCATGGGAAGCCCCTTAAAATTGTCAGTCACATTCGGATCTCCAAGTACAGGGGATGTACCGTTATTTTTAGTCTCTTCCAATGCAGCGGAAATAATCTCTTTCGCTTGCCCGCTTATATTTTCTGCATATTCTTGTTGCCCTTGGTTCTTTATTTCTTCTGCCATAACATTTGAATTTTAAAATTGTTAGATGTTTTTTACAAAATCGTCAATAATTCGGGAAATGCTCTCCGGAGTCTCCTGAACCTTAAAATTGACGCAAACCTCCATGACATCATCCGCATCCGGTTTTATGTTGCTCATCTGCATCTGGAGATTGGCTCTTTGTGGGCTGGATAACAATAAGTTGTTTTCTGGAATCTGTGATTCCACGCTTCCGACCTTCGCCTTGAACTTTATCTGCACATTATCCATCGCAAGATAATGATGGGATATCAAGGCTATAAGTGGAATATCAATAGTCTTGTCTCCAACCATGATTTTTTTCGATTGGAACGTATTTGCGTTATTTGCATTTGTTCCTTCAAAAAGTCTGGTCAGATTTTGTATCTGATGATTCTGCAATGTATCTTGTGCACAGTTTACGGCGTATTGCAAACCATTCATAATATCAGAGAATGAATTGGTTTGAACACTGTCCGGCTCATCGTCATTATTTTTCTTGTCTCTGTGAAAAAGTCCCATGTTTTTAATTTAATTACTTGATTTGTTGCCTTTAATGAGCACCAATCTTGACAATGTCCGGCTTACAGCTTCCATATTTACACTGGAGTCTATATTATTATTGACAATGCCTTGATGCCAAAACCTATATATGGTGGATTCTCCGTGTGTTCCATCACGTCCTCCTTTCTTTATTGGGATTATACTTCGGTTCATGTTCGTTGCGGGCGGAACTTTTCCGCCCGACGGTTTACTGCTTCCTCAAGGTAGGCAATGCTCCGTTAAGTTCGTAACGCCACTCTGAGCCTGCGTTCTGCAAGGCGGTGTTCATGGTAGCAACGGCTTTCTGCCAGGTAACGTCAGTGCCGTCCACCTTCGTGGCTCCGGTGCTTTTCTTATTGTAGCCGATACCTTGTTCATGATTGTTCTTCCAATAGCAGGCGGTCACGGTGGTGTAGTTATTTCCCAAAAAACCGCCGATATGTACATAGCCAGTGCTACTACCCGTACTGGTTACGTTGCCCGTGGCATAGCAGGCAAGGAGGCTGCTTCCTGCGTTCATTCCCACCAGACCGCCGCCAGCGATATTCTTTTTGGGGTCTATTTCTAAGGTCACGTTGCCCGTGGCATAGCAAGCGGTCAGGGTGGCACTCGAATTCGTCTGACCTGCCACGCCGCCGACATCGACCATTCCCTTCACTGTGGCAGAGGAACTGCATCCGGTGATGGAACCGTCTATTTGAGCACCCACCACACCGCCGACATACACCGTGCCGCTGACGCTGCCCGACACCGAGCAGTTTTCAATGGTGCCCCAGCTATATCCTACCACGCCGCCAATACTGCCGCCATATATTTGATTGCTTGTTATCTGTACGCCCTCCATCACCACGTTCTTCACCGTACCAGCTCTATTGAGCCAGCCGAACAGACCCGCATATTCGTCATTTGTCGTAAAGGTCAGCCCCGTAATGGTATGGCCGCCACCGTCGAAGGTGCCTTTGTATGAGTTGTCGTAGTCTGTGCCTATCGGCGTCCAGTCTTTACCTGTGAGGTCGATGTTTTTTTCGAGGGTAATGTTAATGTCGGTCTTACCTCCGTTCACTAATTCGGCTACATTCA